>Ga0116219_10000046_pt1 | contig 106580 bp, 104 predicted proteins | sample Sb_taG_4_FD_91019 | JGI IMG/M metagenome (GOLD analysis project Ga0116219, IMG submission 91019) | Peat soil microbial communities from Weissenstadt, Germany - Sb_50d_6_BS metaG | ecosystem: Environmental > Terrestrial > Soil > Wetlands > Peat | place: Germany: Weissenstadt | collected... | reverse complement strand
CACTTCACAGCGCTTATCCGCGGGCCTTACCATCGCTGCGTCAGCCTTGCAGCTAAACGCCTTTTGAAATTGCGGCAGATTCGACAGTGGTCCAATGACGCGGTATTTCCCGATGGGATGTGGATCCGACTGCATCATGACTCTTTGTTCCTCAATGCGGATGGCATCTCCGCGCCATTGACCCCAGGCGATGAAGAACTGCTGTTCCGGAGTAAAGCCATCGATGTCCGCAGGGCGCGGTTTCCCTTCGAGCGATTTCTGGAAGGCGAGGAATGCGACCTTCGCACCGCCCAAGTCGCCAATGCTCTCGCCCAGCACCAGTTTGCCGTTGTGGTGCACGCCAGGCTCGATGAAGTAGTTGTCGAACTGGTCCGCGACGCACGCGCCACGCTGCTGGAACTGCTTCAGATCGTTGTCGGTCCACCAGTTCCGCAGCCTTCCCAGGTAATCATACTGCGCGCCCTGATCGTCGAAGCCGTGCGACACTTCATGGCCGATCACCACTCCAATCGATCCGTAGTTCACAGCGTCGACGGCGTTGTTATCAAAGCCCGGAGGCTGCAGAATGCCGGCAGGAAAGACAATCTCATTCCACAGCGGGTTGTAATAAGCGTTCGACGTGGGCGGCGTCATGCCCCAGCGGCTGCGATCGACAGGCTTGCCGATAGTTTGATGGTCGTCTTCCACCACAAAACGCCGGCTGGCGAGGTAGTCTTCGAAAAACGCATCCCGGCGAATGTCCACCTTGCTGTAGTCCTTCCACTTGTCGGGATAGCCGATCTTGGGATTGAAGGTGGCGATTTTGGCCATCGCCCGCTCCTTGGTTTCGTCGCTCATCCACGGACGGCTGAGAATATCGTCTCGCATGGCAGCGAGAATATTGCGCACCATCTCTTCCGCCCGCGCTTTGGCTGCTGGTGGAAAGTATTTCTCGGCGTACTTCTTCCCCAACGCTTCACCCAGGAGTTGGTCTGTAGATTCCACGCACCGCTTCCAGCGGGGTTTCATCTCGGCCTGGCCTCTCAAGTATTTCCCGAAGAAGGCAAAATCCTCTTCCACGACGGGAGCGGAGAGTGCTTCGGCGGAGGAGTTTAGGGCCTGCCATTTGAAATAGACCTTCCAGTCTGCCAGGGAAGTCTGCTGCAATTGTCGGTCGAATTCCTGCATGTACTTGGGTTGGTCGACGTTCAGGTCAACGTCCTGGGGGAGTTGATTGTGTTTGAAGTAGTCGGCCCAGTCAAAATGAGGGGCCATCGCCTGGAGTTGGACAAATGTCGAGTTGTGGTCGGTGGCACTCGGATCTCGAAGGGCGACGTTGTCCAAAGAAGCTTCCGCGAACTTGGTCTCCATGGACATGACGGTCTGTGCCCCCGCTGCTGCCGATTTCTGGTCCCAGCCTACCAGCGTGAACATCTTGGCGATGTGCTCCACGTACTTTTCACGGGCTTCCTTAAAGCGGGCATCGGGTTTCAGATAGTAGTCGCGATCGGGCAGGGAATAGCCGCTGGCGCCCAGATCCGCGAGCACCCACGTGGGCTTGTGGGGATCCGTCGAAGCGGCAAGATTAAACGGCGCTGTGATCAAAATGTCGTGCATGTCGGCCATCATTGGTTGCAGGCCGCCGTTGTCCTTGACGGCATCGATTGCGGCGAACCACTTTTTCAGCGGCTCGATGCCGCGGCCATTGACCTTGGACTCGTCCATGCACGCGCCGTAGTAGTCTCCAATGACTTGTTCTGTGCTTCCTTTCGGCGCGGTCTTGTCTTGTTCTGCCACTTCGAGGACTTCCTTGAGCTTGTCCTTGGTGGTTTCGCCGGACTCCCAACGCTTGCTCCAGCGCACCATAGTCGTGGGGATGGGGTGGTTCGCTCGCCAGGCGCCATTGGAGAATTCGTAGAAGTCGGTGCAGGGATCGACTTTCCGGTCAAGGTCAGTGACATCGATGCTGTGCAGCGTGGCAGCCTGTGAAAGCAAAAGTGGCGAAAGCAAGAAGACAGATAACAAAGCTTTGAAGATACGCATCAAGGGCTCTTTTCTCCTGAGGTCTCGGTTGGATCTGAATGTTGCGCCTGCCATTCTAGACGAGCAGCACCCTGGTTGGTTAGTTCTTCCCGGAGTTGTTGAATCCGCACACTGAAGATAAGCCTGGCCTGGGGCTGTCTATATCGGGTCCCAGATGATGTCTTCGCATTCCGAGTTGGCATTTTCGCAGCGAAGAGGAGCGGGGTCATGGGCGGTCGCTTGGCGCGGCTCCCCGGTGGCGTGAAGGCTGCCGTCGTAATCGGCGAAATAGCTTCGCAGGCAATTTTGTCCGTAACTCTTGCACCGAACCGAGATGGCAAATCGGTTGGGATCGCTGGCCTTCGGCGGGAAATAGAGCATTTCGAAATCCCTTGTTTCCAGGCGCGTCCCGCCGTCTTCAACGGTTGGCATCTCGTGGCCGAGGCCGCCGATGGCGTCAGCGTTAAGGGTGACGGGGGCCAATCCGTTAGCCTTGTTCTTAATGTAAAGGTCGATATTGAGCTTGAGGGCAATCGATCTGCGAGTACGGGAGGTCGCTCGGCATGACCATGACCTTGGGCGTGACATTCTGCATTTCCCACGGGTAATCAACAAATACGATTCCGCGGCCGTCGATCAACATCGGTTCGCGACCGCGCACGCCTTTTTGTCCCGGCATTGCGGTTAACTGAAAATCAGTGACCCGATTGTTTGACGAATCAGTTTGGGGCGTGTAGGTAAAGGTAAATTCTGGGATTGGGTCGGTCGGAGGGCTTGGAGCGCAAGTGTAGCCGGCCGGCAGCGGATCAATGGATGCAGGGTATTCTGCTTCGGGGTGGAGCATGTGGTTTTTCAGCAGGCAAGCAGTTAGGGAAACAATCCGCTGCCGGGCAAGCATTGCGGGCTTGTACAGATCCATCTCGGCCTGCACCCTCTTTTGCTCCGCGTGCCGCTGGCCTCGGTACGCGGTGAGATTGAAAGACTGGAAACCAAAATACAAATAAAATGCGGTTACGCCGGCCGCTATGCCGAACGTATTCCACTGAATCTTTCCGATCCTGAACGCTTGCCAGACGATCCACAGACTGATCACCATAAATACCAACAGGGTCAATCCCGCCGCCAGTAATCCGTGATCTGCCCCGCGATCGTTAGCCGAAAGGCCCACGAACAACCACATCACCACAAGGGCATACGGTGAGACGATCAGAAATGCGCCAAAGAAGCCACAAGCGACACCTGCCCCACTCGCAATAGACGTCTGTTCTCGAGTCGAAAGGAGGAACCAGGAGATTATGTAGGGAGCCAAATAGAAACCAAAACCAAGCAGCACAATCCACGCTGGCACAGGAGCTGGTCCGTTGACGCGGTCGTGCTGCACTGCGGCTGAGGTAGAGAAAAAGAAGAAGAACCCGCAAGACGCCAGAAACGCTCCGACTAGAGCGATTCGGAGTTCGGTCACGCGAGAGCCGATCGCTGCAGTATTCGGTGTCAAGGCAGCTTTATCGGGTGTACCCGCCATACTCGATCGCGAACGCCCTCCGCTGAGATATCAGTGCGCGCGGACTGGTGTCTGAATCCTGAACCTTACCCGCCCTGTTTCAATTCCAGCAGCACTTGCCGCGCGATTTCTTTCAAGGTCTCGAAGACGCCGTTGCCCCGAAAGGCGATGGCTTCCAGCACCGGCTCGTCCTTGCGGCGTAGTTCCTTGCTCAGGGCATCGACGGGAAGAATATTTGGCAGATCACGCTTGTTAAGCTGCAGTAGGTAAGGAATCTTCTTGAAGTCGTAACCGTGTTCTTTGAGATTGTCCATCAGGTTGTCGAGCGCCTCGACGTTGGCGTCCATGCGCTCTTGCTGGGAATCGGCGACGAAGACAATGCCGTCCACTCCGCGCAGGATCAACTTGCGGCTGGCGTCGTAGAACACCTGCCCGGGAACCGTGTACAAGTGGATACGGGTTTTGAAACCACGCACTGAACCGAGGTCGAGAGGCAGGAAGTCGAAGAACAAGGTTCGATCCGTCTCCGTGGCCAGCGAGATCATCTTCCCTTTCTGCTGTTCCGCAGTTTTCTGGAAGATGTACTGGAGATTCGTTGTTTTGCCGCCCAGCCCGGCGCCATAGTAAACGATCTTGCAATTGATCTCGCGGGCTGCAAAGTTGATGAAACTCAAAGACTTTCCTCAAGACATGCGGCAGACGCTCAAAAACCCGGAGCGCCTCCACCTGTAGTTTTGGCTTGGTACTGCTGGTTTTATACCACACAGCCGCGAACACCGGCAGGTTACCCTGGTTACCTAGCGGGACCCCCTGGATTGATACGGTAACTGGCTCATCGGCAACGGATAGTACCCCGCCTTCGCATACACCAGCACGCAGGGTCGCAGATCCGAGCTCTTACAGCCCGGACGACCAACCCTGACTTCGATCTCCCGATACGTGCTGCTGGGAGTAGCTGCGGTCGCGTAACCCAGCGTGTACTGATTGCGGGCGTCACCAATGGCGCGCTGATAGGCGCTTTCAAGGGCGGCCTTGGAATACTCGCTAAGAATCTCGCCTCCGGTTGCGTTGGCGTATCTGGGCAAAATATCGCTATATCCTTGTCCCGGGAGGTGCAGCTTTTCTATTTGCTTGTAGCCCGGAATCGCCGAGCCTCCCACGCCAATGCCGTAAACCAGAATCCCATTCGAAAGCAACACTTTCAACACATCACTATAGCTGGCATTGCTGCGGTATTCGCGGCCGTCGCTGATGATGAATATTATTTTGCGGCGGCTTCTCTCTCGCTTGCCCAGATCCATGGCTGCGGCCAAAATGGCGTCGTTGAGCGCGCGAGCCTGTTTGCCAGGCGAAATTGGTGCGGGTATGCTGCGGTCGACTGGAATGTTATTGATCATCGGACCCTGGGGGCCCAAAGGTCCGCCAGTCACGGGTACGCCATTGTTTTCGCCGCGATCGTTTTTCAGTTGGTTCAGCACCGCGTCCAATCTCCTGCCCACGGCTCCGAAGTCCGCCATTCTTCCAACCGTCGTGCTGTAGGTGTAGATTGCAACCTCGTCGAATTGGCTGAACGCCCCCTCGAGTGCCGGAAAAGTCTGATTCACCTTTTGTACATTGACATCCGGCATACCCAGATCAAAAACCACAGCCGCCGAGATGGCCAACGGATCGCTGGTAAAGAAGTTCATCGTCCGCTTCTTACCATCCTCGTAGACGGAGAAATCCTTGGGCAATAATCCGTTGACTAGCCGTCCGGAGTCGTCTGTCACCCTGACTGGCACAATCACCTGGTTGACGTTGCGAGTGATCTTAAACAGCTCGTCCTGTGAACTGCTTCCTGCATCGGGCGTCGCACCGCCTTCCGGAACGGTCTTAACATCCACCGGATGCGGAGGCGGAACCGTTTTGTCTTCCGCTCGGGAAGAAGCCGGGTTGCTGTACGAGGGCGGCGCATCATTTGACGTGGGCGGAGGCTCGGTCGTAGGCGGTTCGGTCGCGGGTGGGCCCTGAGACTCGGTCGGCGCGGTGCTCGGAAACGGCTGCGGAGGTCGGCTAGCTGAAGGTGCGTCAGGCATCTCCTGCTTTTGATCGGTCCGCTGCTGCGTCTCCTGCTGAGCCGCCGCGGTCCCTAAAGCCAGAAAAAACAACAAGATTGCTACAGCTGCAACCGACCGCCGCATACCCATCAATCGAAGCACTGGGTGGACCTCTCCGCCTCACGGCAAATTGCTTTTATTGGGATGCCAAGACTGCCGATTTGGTGCATCTAACCTCAAAGGACTAGACTAACAAAAATAGCGAGAGAATACTTTCATGTCCAAAGCCTGTACCGTTCCGGTCTTGCGCGCCCTTCTACCCATGCTCCTGTTAGCCGGGCTTTCGGCCGCCAGCGCACAGCAATCAGCCCCTTCGCAGGACCAGAACCGGCAGGATCAAGATCAGGACCAGTCGGCTACGACCTTGAAGGTCAACGTGAATGTTGTCCAACTCTTTTTCAATGTCAAGGACAAAAGGGGAGCACTGATCCCCAGCCTTACCAAGAACGATTTCCAAATACTGGAGGACGGCAAGCCGCAGACCATCAAGTATTTTGCCGCCGAATCCAACCTCCCGCTTACGCTCGGCATTTTGATCGACTCCAGCGGCAGTCAGGCCCGCGTGCTCGACATGGAAAAGCAAGTGGGTGGCGACTTCCTCAGTCAAATCCTGCGCGAGAAGGACTTAGCCTTTGTTATCGGCTTCGATGTGAACGTTGAACTCTTGCAGGATTTCACCAGTTCCGTGCATGCGCTGAAAGCAGCTCTGAACAGCGCTCGCATCAACACCGCCGGCGGAAGTGGCACTGGCATACCAGGCCTGGGCGGAGGGACGGTTCCAACCATCGGAGCTCCTAAGGGCACGTTGCTGTACGACGCCGTGTATCTGGCCTCGCACGACGAATTAGCCCAGCAAGTCGGACGCAAGGCCATGATCCTGCTTACCGATGGCCAGGATGAGGGCAGCCAGCTCAAGATCAAGGACGCCATCGAAGCGGCGCAGAAGTCAGACAGCATCGTCTACGTATTGCTCTGTGCAGACCGTGGTTTTTACGGCAGCTTCGGCGGCTACTCCGGTGAGGGCGAAATGAAGAAGCTGACCCAGGAAACCGGAGGCCGAGTCATTGAAGTCGGAAACAAATACGAAAAGCTGAAAGAGGGCTTTGACCAAATCGCCAACGAACTGCGCAGCCAGTACAACATCGGCTACAACCCGACCAATGCGACCCTCGACGGCACTTTCCGCAAAATCGAAATCCACGCCACCAACAAAGACTACAAGATCCAATCCCGCGCCGGGTACTACGCCGTTCCCAAACGCGACTGAGGCAACCCAGGATTCTGGGTGGTGACGGGCGACTCGCTCGTCAGGTTCTACCCTTCTCCCGATCCTTCAAGCGGATCACGAACTTCAAACCCGACCAGATTTCATTCACCGCGCAGACTTTCACATCTACCAGGCCCGCCTCCAACCCAACCCTTCGCACTTCATTCTCGTTGAGGTCAGTAGCCACTCCGGAAGCCTTCTTCGGCCAACTTACCCACAGAATCCCGGCGGGCGCCAGTTGCTTTGCCAGTTGTGGGAACTGTTTCTTGAGCTCACCCCCAGTCTGCACAAAGACCATCACGAAGTCGAGTGGCGCATCCTTCGCAGCCTGGCAACTGGCCAGCGCACTCTTAAGCTCGGCCTTCACGTCCGCCGGTAGACCGAGCAGGGCAACGCGGAACTGCTCTTTTATGCCGAGTTTCTTGGGCAATGGAGTGCCGGAGTATCCCGCCATGCGATTACCTACCGGGAAGGAGCGTAATAACCGTGACGACTGCGCACCCGCAAGCCCTTTTGGCTTAGGGCCAGGATTTCGATGCTGCGGTAGCGGCCATCGGAAGTAAAGTCAGCGGGTTTGTAGGAGAGCGCGTACTGGCTGCGCAGCTCTTCCTGAATTGCCGCGAATGCGTTGGACACTTCGTTGAGCTGAAACGGAACATAGGCGCGCCCGCCCGTCGCATCCGCGATGCGTTCCAGCACCTTGTCTCCATGATGGCCCGCGCCACTCAGGTTGGTGCTGATGGTGTACACGATCACTTCGGCGCGTTGCGCCATCTCGATGGCTTCTTCCCGGGTCACATGGCTCTGATTGTCGTCACCGTCAGTGAGCAGAATGATCGCCCGGCGCACCGGTCCGTTGTGCTGCGCCTTCATCAGTTTGTCGCGGCAGGCGAAATACAGCGCGTCGTACATCGCGGTACCACCGCCTGGACGCAGGGAGCGCACTCCGATCGAGAGCATTTCCGTATTGTCGGTAAAATCCTGCGTGACTTCTGGAGTCACATCGAAGCCCACCACGAAAGCCTGGTCGTATTTCGGACGTATGGTCTGATTCAAAAACTCGACCGCTGCTTGCTGCTCGAACTTGAATCGGTCGCGCACCGAATTGCTGGCGTCAACCAGCAGTCCCACTTCCAGAGGCAGATTCGCCTCGGCGTGAAAGCTGCGGATTTCCGTTGCCGGCTTATTGTCATCCACGACCTTGAAATCCTGTTTCTTCAAATCCCTTACATAGTGCCCATGCTTATCGGTAACCGTGAAAACCACGTTCACCTCGTTTACCGTATGGCGAATCGTGGTGAGGGAGTCATCTTCTGATTGGCTCGGCCCCGCAGGCGCACTAGAGGTCGAAGCCGTCCCCGCTTTTGGCGGCTGATTCTGTCCGGCATCCTCGGCAGCTGGGACGGCAGCGGGCTTGGTGGGTTCGGATGGAAGTTGAGCCTGCTGAGAGGTTTCCTGAGGCATCGGAGCAGGCTGTTGTTGCGTCGGGAGCGCAGGCTTCTGCGACCGGCTCTGTTGTTGCGACGCGGAGGGAGCCGACGGCAGTTCCGACCCCGCATCCTGCGCCTGAGCGCACGACGTAAGCCAAGCAGAGCTACTCAGAAATAGAGTGCCAAGAAATGAAATGAGGGTGCGGACCTTCATGACTATTCTTGATTATAGCCGCAAATCAAGCCCCCAGCCCGTGACTGGATTTCGCGCCCCCGAGCGTACAATGGTCTCCCCATGCGTCGCGTTCTGATTGTCAGCGCCCTTCTCTGCTCCCTCACAGCTGGCGCCCAGGATTGGGGTCCGCTGCAATTTCTGGTGGGGCACTGGATGGGAGAGGGTAGAACCGCGGACCAGGGGCCCGGCACTGGGGCATTTTCCTTCACCCCTGATCTGCAAGGAAAAATCCTCCTCAGAAAGAATTTCGCGGAGTACCCCAAAGCGAAAGGCAAACCCGCGTATCGGCACGACGACCTGATGATCATTTACCACGACGGCGCTTCCCACGATCTGCGAGCGATCTACTTCGACAGCGAGGAGCATATCATCCACTATGCCATCCAGCCATCAGGGAATAGTGCCGTGTTTCTCAGCGAAGGCTCGCAAGATGCGCCCCGCTTCCGGCTGACCTATACCAGCGCGGGACCCGATCGCCTGAAGCTGAAATTCGAAATCGCGCCGCCTGGAAAAGACTTCGCCACCTACATTGAAGCCAGCGCGCACCGCGATAAGCCCGATAGGTAAACTCACCCACCCGGCATTCGTTCTGGACGACTGAATTGCGCCATGCCTGCTCCGAAGCGCGAAAGGCCGGCCGATAGGGTGGGCCACCCGCACGCCGATTCGTTGCCACACCCTTGTCTTTTCTGCAGTTCCATGCGCCTCGGATTAGCCGATGAGCCGGTCCCGCGCTAGGTCACGAAAATGTCAGCAGCGTGTTACTTTTTCGCGGGCGTGGGACGCGGAGGTGCGTTTGCGCGGAAAAATGCAAACTGTTGACGCTCCCATGACAAGCCATGCTCATATTTTTTTTATGTTCTTCAGGAAGGTAGTCAAACCCTAATCCTGGAGAAATAACTATGAGAAGCCGTTTCGCTCGTGTTCCACTCCTCCTTTCCACAGGGCTGCTGGCTGTGCAATTGTGGGCTGGACAAGTCAACCGAAGTGGTCAGCAGGTGTTTACTGGGGAAATCACCGATACGTTTTGCGCCAAGAACCGATCGCACGAGGAAATGATGAATGAAATGAAAAGCATGGGACGCGAGAAACAGACCTGTACTCAGAAGTGCGCTCAGCTCGGCGGCAAGTACGTCCTATATGACGCCGCCAAAAGAACCGTTTACAGCCTCGACGACCAAGGAAAGGCCGCGGCGTTTGCGGGCCTCGATGTGCGAGTCATCGGTACACTCGAAAACAACCAGCTCAAGATTGCAAGCATCGAGACTGGTGCGTCAGCTGTAGCGTCAGGCCGGTAGGCCGGAATCCTTCCGCTGTGGGTAGTGTCTTAATCAACCCTCGACGCGCGATTCGCTAAGACGCTATCCCACTGCGGCAGGATCACCCTGGCCGGGGGTTGACGGCGGAGGATGCAATCTTCGGATTGGGAGGGTCTCTAGCGTCCCGCAAAACCCTTCGAGTAGAATGAAGCTGCACAGTTGAATCCCGCGGCATCAGCCGCTTGAACGAGGGTGAACCTTTTGGCGACAACCGCAACCTCTGGCACGCAAACTCCCCCGCAACTCCCCAAGCACAAGGTCAAAATCAAGAAGCCGGGACAGCGAGCTTGTAACGAGAAGAACGAGAAAGGCAAGTTCTGCGGCGGCCATCTCAAGCGCTGGTTCTACACGACGGATGTGCTGGAGCAGGCTTGCGGCGATGTGGAGAAGGCTTGGGGGCGCGATGCCGAAGTGTATCGTTGCGAACATTGCAAGACGCTCTACTTGCCTAATCCTGAGGACTCGGGTGGCTTGAACGTTGCCGGGTCGGGGCGGATTTCGGTTTTCGGGCTTACCGTGCCGGCGAAGAGTAAGTAGGGCTGCCTCGCTGCGCTCGGTGGACGGGTCAAAGACCCGTCCCCGCACGAGCAGCGGGGAAACAGCATCGCCGAAGCATACATGAAATCTTCTGAACTCATTTACGACTGGAACCGGATTCATCCCGCGTCGCTGCGGCCGATGGGGCATGTTTTGCTCAACGACGAAACTTTACGCGACGGTTTGCAGTCGCCTTCGGTGCGCGATCCTTCCATCAAGGAAAAAATTCCCATACTCCACCTCATGGAAACTCTGGGCATTCACTCGGCCGATCTCGGGTTGCCCGGCGCAGGTCCGCGCGCAGTAGAGCATGTAGAGGCTTTGGCCCGCGAGATCGTCGACCACAAGATGAGGATTCGCGCCAATTGCGCGTGCCGTACACATCCGAAAGACATCCGCCCGATCGCGGAAATTGTGCAGCGCACCGGGTTGAAGATCGAGGCTGCGGCATTTATTGGATCGAGTCCCATCCGTCGTTACACGGAAAACTGGAGCGATGACTTTCTGCTGCAGACGACGGAAAGTGCGGTGAAGTATGCGGTGTCGCTGGGGCTCGACGTAATGTACGTCACCGAAGACACAACCCGGTGCGATCCGGAAATGGTGAAGCGGCTTTACTCGGCGGCGATCAACTGCGGGGCACGCGCCATTTGCATTTGCGACACGGCGGGTCACGCGACGCCTATGGGTGCATTTGCGCTGGTGCAGTTCATCATCAAGGAAGTCGTGAAGCCATCGGGCGAAAAGATTCGCGTGGACTGGCACGGACATTGCGATCGCGGGCTGGCCATCGCCAACTCCATGGCGGCGCTGGTCGCGGGCGCAGAGTGTGTGCACGCGACGGCGCTCGGAATCGGCGAACGAGTCGGCAACACCCAGATGGACCAGATGCTGTTGAACCTGAAACTCATGGGCATTCCGCCTTGGGTCGATCAGGATCTCACCAAGCTGAAAGAGTATTGCCAGGCGGTATCGCGGGCTACCGGAGTGCCCATTCCAGCAAGTTATCCGGTGGTCGGCGAAGATGCCTTTCGCACGGCTACTGGCGTGCACGCCTCCGCGGTCATCAAGGCCTATAAGAAGAACGACATCGAACTGGCAAACATGGTGTATTCGGGAGTGCCGTCGCATGTGTTCGGTTTGGAACAGGTGATTGATGTCGGTCCCATGAGCGGCAAGTCCAACGTGTTGTTCTGGTTGGAGCGGCGCGGTATTCCGGCCTCTGATGATGTGGTGGAGAGCATCTACCGGCGCGCCAAGGCGTCTGACCATACCCTCAGCGAGGCGGAGATTCTGGAGTGCGTGGAACGGGCGGAGGCTCGCTAGGCCGAACCTAAAGCATCCGAACAAAGTCTGTCACGACCGCTTGCAGCCTGCATGATTTACACTGGCCCGTTCCCCCACGGAGGCAGGTCATGCGCCGTTTCCTCGGCTTGATTTTCATCGCATTATTGGTTCTTAATGCTTTAGCTCAGAGTAAGCATCCCTTCACCTTCGAAGACATGATGGCGCTGAAGCGCATCGGCGAGCCGATCGTCTCGCCCGACGGAAAGTGGGTGCTGTTCAGCGCGATTGACGTCAGCCTGGAAACGAACACGAAGGTGCCGCATGTGTGGGTGGTGCCGACGGCTGGCGGCGAGCCGCGCGCGATCATTCCTGGTCAGCAATCGGACCGTCCGCGCTGGGCACCGGATGGCAAGCGCTTCTTGTTTCTGTCGTCGAAAGAAGGTGGCTCGCAGATCTGGATCGCCGATTTTGACGGCGCCAAAGGCACAGTGACTGGAACCCACAAGCTGACCGCGATTGCTACCGAAGCCGATGGCCCCATCTGGTCGCCAGATGGGAAGAACATAGTGTTTGTTTCCAACGTGTATCCCGTGTGCGATGGCGCCCCCGCCCAAGAGCTAGCCTGCAACGCCAAGAAGGTCCAGGAAGCCAACACATCCAAGGTGAAAGCCCAGATTTTCACCCGCTTGCTCTATCGTCACTGGAATGCCTACAAGGAAGGCAAGAGGAGTCATTTGTTCGTCATATCTGCGGATAACGTGGAGCCGCGTTCGGAGCCTGGGAAGATTATTCTCGATTACGAAACGGTTCCCCCTCGCGATCTCACTCCCGGCGACCACGATGTGCCGCCATTTAGCCTGGGAGGGCAGGACGATTATGCCTTCTCGCCCGACGGGCAGGAGATTTGTTACACCTCGAATCACGATGAAGTCGAGGCCCTCAGCACCAACAACGACTTATTTATCGTGCCCGTGACTGGCGGAGCCGCGAAGAAGATCACCGATAATCCCGCTAGTGATTCGTCGCCGCTTTATTCACCGGATGGCAAGTTCATCGCGTATCGCGCCCAGGTTAGGCCGGGCTACGAGAGCGATCGCTTCCGGTTGATGCTGTATAACCGGCGCAACGGACACATCAGGAACTTGACGGAGAACTTCGACCGTTGGGTGGGAACGTACACCTGGGATCACGACTCGTCCAAGATTTTTTTCGTCGCCGACGACAAGGGGGACGCCCCGATTTACTCCATCTCTCTGGATACCGCTGTCATTGGCGGTGACGAGGGAAATGATACAACCGCTCATCTTAAGAAAAACAATATCAAGCTGATTGTTCCGGGCCACAACGATGATCTCGCCGTAACCCACGACGGCAAAAGCCTTCTATTTACCCGCATGTCTGTCAGGTTTCCGAACGAAATCTTTCGCGCGACATTGCCACAAGCTGGGTCCGAGGGTGCCGCGACCGTCTTCGAAGCGCAGGAGGTGTGTACCGATTCGAGCGGGAAGATTAAGCCCGAGGGATGCAAGACTGCGAACGTGGAAAAGAGCGAGGTGCAACTCACTGATCTTAATCATGGGGTTCTGTCGCGAGTCGAAATGTCCCCGCTGGAGACTTTCTGGTTCACGGGCGCGGCTAACGACAAGGTGGAAGGCTTCCTGGTCAAGCCCCCGAACTTCGATCCCAAGAAGAAATACCCCGTGAAATTCATCGTTCACGGCGGGCCTGAGGTTCCAGAAGGCGACCTGTGGAGCTATCGCTGGAATCCCGAACTCTTCGCCGCTAACGGCTACGTTGTAATCATGATCAATTTCCACGGCTCGCCCGGTTACGGGCAGAAATTCATCGACGCGATCAACGGCGACTGGGGTGGGGCTCCCTTTGAAGACTTGATGAAAGGCCTGGACGACGCCGAGCGTACCTATCCATTCATCGACAAGGACCGGGAGTGCGCCTTGGGCGCCAGCTACGGCGGCTACATGGTGAATTGGATTCTGGGGCATTCGAACCGCTTCAAGTGCATCGTCTCGCACGATGGAACGTTCAATAACGAATCCGCGTGGGGCACCACGGAGGAGCTTTGGTTCGAAGAGTGGGAGTTCAAAGGGCCGCTCTACAGCAATCGTGAACTCTATCGCAAATGGTCGCCGCATTTGTCGGCGCTGAATTTCAAGACTCCTACGCTCGTCATCCACGGCCAACTCGACTACCGGCTGGATGCGTCAGAAGGATTCCAGCTCTTTACCACCTTGCAGCGGCTGAAGGTGCCGTCAAAAATGCTGTATTTCCCCGATGAGGGTCATTGGGTGCTCAAGCCGCAGAACAGCCAGCTCTGGTTCAAGACGGTAAACGATTGGGTGGATCAGTGGGTGAAGAAGTGACGCCGATCGCATTCCACTGTGGGAGGACGCAAAAGCCAGACAGCCCGTCCGTCGCGGTCGTCTACGAAGCGCCTTTCACGAAAGCTAGTGAAGTCGTGGGAGTCGAGACAGTCACGTCCCCGCCGATCAGGTGCCTGGCGTGAAAGTTTTTGAGCTTGAGTATGAGCGGCGGAGTGACCTCCTGCCCTTTGGAAATCAGCAACACTCCCTCGTTGGTGTGGACATCTTGCTGAACGATCATGCCGGGTGAAAGTAGTTCGATCCGGCACTTTCGAATTTGGCCTTCTTCGGCGTTGGGATCCAATGCCACCAAGGCTTCGAAGAACTCCGGACTGAAGTTCTTGTTTTGGAGAGCCAGATTGTGTGCCGCCTCGTTTCGCGAAACTCCTTTGTGGATGAGTTTTTCATAAGCCAGGATTATCCGGAGTATTCCCGCTCCCCGCCGCATGTCTGCCGTCTCGAAGTCGCCGGGTCCCGCCTCGGAGAGTGGTTGATTCTGGTGCTCGATCATCCACGCGATGGGTTCCAGGCGGGGGATCTTCGAAAGCAGATCATAAGCGACTTTGGGGTGGGCATCATATTGTGCCTGCTCGGTCGGCGTGATCTGCTCACTGTTGAACACCGCCGCGACCGTTTCCGGGGCCAGGGTGACGCAACCTAGTTGGGACATCATGGCGGCGACCTCGTATTGCCAGGGATTTCCCAGTTTCATCGCGGTTACAATGTGGTGAATGTAACGGCGAGCGCGCTCGGCGCGGCTGAAAGCGGCGGGATTGACCAGGCTGAGCACTTCCGTCAGAACTTGAATGCTGCCGCTCAGGGTTTGTTCCAACAGTTGCTTTTCAGCTGTGACCAGGCGGTACTGCACCAGCGCCGCGGTCAGGGTTTTCGCCATCACTTCCTTGCTGCAGGGCTTGGTGAGAAAACGGAAAATGCTGCCCTCGTTGATGGCGGTGATGGCGGTCTCAATCTCGGCGTTGCCGGTCAGCATGACGCGAATGGTGTCCGGCGATAGGGCCTTGATTTTGCTCAGAAGCTGAATGCCATCCATGCCGGGCATTCGCATGTCAGAAACCACGACGGCATAGGGGCCGCTGTCGGTAGCGAGTTTCAGGGCTTCCGGCCCGCCTAGGGCAGTTTCCATCGGGAACTCGCGGCTCAGACTGCGCCGATATCCGTCAAGGATGCTGCTATCATCGTCCACTAGAAGGATCTTTTCAGCCATAGCGTTCCTCTATTTCGTCAGTGTCCTGACATGGTTGTTGCCAGACGGTCAGCGATCTTACAAGCCGAGCTGCGCAAGCAAGTCTTCGTCGATGGCACCGTCCTTCGTCAACGACGAGGATGGGCGCAACTACGGAAAACCGCAGCAATTGCTGAAACCAGCGCAGCGTGTGCGGTTACCCACGAGTTCCTTAGGCTGACGCAGACTGTGTTGATTTGACCCTCCTTTGCGTGCCCTCCTTTAGTACGTCACCGGCCAGAGCGATTGCAGTTGGAATGGCAGACTTCCTGATCCAGCCGTAACCGTGCCCAGAATTGCCAAGGCTCCCTGAAAACCGCCGGTGGATGGCTGTATGCTCGCAAGGCCGTTCGCGTCGGAGGTTACAGAGGCCTGCGACATTCCGAGAATGATCGGCATCTCATTCCTCGTAATGATGGTGTCTCCACCCGACACAATCGGCGCATCGTTGTTCGTGCGTCCAAGCAGCGACTGGAAAATTACGCCTACGCCGGCCACGGGGTTCGGGGGCACCGACGTGTCCGTGACCCGAACCGTAACCGTTTGAAAGGCTGATCCAACAGTAATGACTTGCAGATCACCAGCTACGGCCTGCAGCCGTAACGCCGAGGAAGGTACCGGGAAAACATGGAACCCCACGCAAGGATTGTTGTTTGATCCCACGCAGGCGTTTCCGTCCACCTCGGCCGAGAAGTTCGACAGCTGCAGACTCGTGCTGGCGTATCCGTTTTTATCCGTGGTTGCGGAAGCGGGATTCAGAGTGCCGCTTCCGTGGTACAGGGAGAAGTTCACTACCTGACCACTCAGCGGCGCTCCATTCGAAAGCACCCGCGTGGTCAGCCCAACACTGACCGTCGCCCCTTGCGCCACCGACACGTTTTGGGGATATAAAGCCAGGTCGTCGGCCGATCCCTCGCAGCCCACGCAGCCTACCAGCGTCGCTGGCGCGTATTTGGGGCTGGCATATGAAGCGGGCGCGAGTTGCACGGTTATGTTAGTGGCGCCAACCGCGGGTGCGGTGACAAAAGCGGAGGCTTGGCCGGATTGGTCCGTGAGCATCGTGCAATTGCCTTGGCCAGCGCAGAGCCCCGGTACCGGCGTGCCCATGCCAGCTGCGGCGAAGGCTGCGGCGGGAATCGAGGTGAAAACCACGGTGGCGCCGGCTACGGGAGTGATCCCATCAGGCGCAAGGGCTTGCACCTGAATCGGCGTGGGCGCTTGTCCGCCGACCGGAACCTGGCTCTGCCCTCCTCCCGCGATCAGTTTTATAGTGTCCTTCGGCCCCGCGCCGTAAGTCAAAACGCCGCTCATGATCGACGTGGCCGCCGTAGGCGGATCGATGAGCGCAATGTCCTGCACACCGTCCGCACTTGCGGACGTCGTCACCATTATCTGGTTCGCGGATACCGCCAATCGCTGTGCATTCCCGCTGCCGACGCTGATTGCAGTATTCGCTTGGAATCCGTAACCTGCAATCGCGAGAGGCGTACCACCGGCCACGCTGGCTCGCGTTGGAGTGATGTGATCACCGTAGAGCAGGCGCGCGTGATAGCGATAGTCCGGACGCCCATCGCCCCGAATGTCGGCGATCCCGACACGGAAGCCGGTTGCGTCCAGCAGTTGCGCGTTCAGAACCGTCATCCCGAAAACTGAGGAGTTGAATGCCGATGGCGTGTTCGCAGGCGCCGGAAAGGTCCCTGTATCGGACAGCGCCCACATGCCAATTACCGGCTGAGCTTTGCTTTCTGATGGGGCGCTCGCCTGATCCAGCGCGGTCACTAATACCGAGAGTGTCCGATTCGCCTGGCCAGAGAACCAGAAATAGTCGAGCCCGCCGTAAGGGTCAAGGGAGGCTGCCCAATCGCCAGCAATCGGTAGCGGCGCGGGCGTGGCATAGGTTGTAGGTCCAAACCAATCGGGTTCTTGAGCTGCACTGCCCTGCATCACAATGTCCTGCGGAACGTCTCCGCCCAAGGTTACGTTCACGGTGATGGTTTGCGCCGAGCCGGACGGCTGCACTTGCCAAGGCTGGTAAGGGCCCACCGTAACTGACCAGAAAGGATCAAGAGCCTCGACCGTCAGTTGGTACTGTGCGCTATTCCCGCCGTTGGGAATCTGCAATCCCGCCAGATCAAAAAATCCTTCCAGCGTGGGATCATTTGAGCCATAGCGATTGAAGGGCTGTCCCGTGCTGTCGTTGAAGCCGGTGACTGTGGTTCCCACATTCCCGGCAAAGAGAAAGCCGGAGACGGAAGCAGCCGCGTAAGCTCCCGAAGGTTGATTCGTATGGGGATCAATCCATCGGGCGACGACATTCACACCTTGCATGCCTTGACCCGCTTGCCCGCTTCCATTCGCAAAATACACGTTGCCATGAATACGTGCTGTGCTGGCGGAAAAGGTCGGCCCGGGATATAAGCGCGAGAGCGCCGCCTGATCATCCATTTTGGGCTGGTAGGGATTGACCTGGCCGCCGTTGGAATAGCACAGAGTAATCGGGACGCAATTGGGAAGATCCGTGGCATGCATGATGGTGAAACCGACGTAGTCGTCGGCGCTCGGAGGAGGAATGCGCGTCTGGACGTTGAGGTTCATTTGCGACCAGCCGAGGCCGAATACTTGCCCCAGCACGCGCACCAGCCGATACTCCACATCGGGGTCAGGCAACTGAGCGACACAATTCCCGTTGAGAACCACTAGCGCATGGAGAAAGTGGGCATCGGTTCCGAAATTGTCGAGCCCCCCAAAAACCGCATTGCCGAAGCACTCGGACGCATCACCGGCACCTTGGCCGAGAAGCGCGTCCGTGACGGTGCCGTCGACATCGTAGACGACGCCTACCGGCGTGCCTGTGGCTGTCGGCATGATGTCAGCAGGCATGGTGAGGGTGCCGTCACTGTTGCGGTAGACGTTCGCACCGCTGACGTCTTCCGCAAGCTGCCCGGCGTGCGTCGCGGTCACGGCGGCAGTCGAAATGGAAGTCCACTGGCTGAATGCATCAGCGACCAGCGCGTCTCCTTGTGGTCCGGAAACCGTCGGACTCAAACTGCCCTGGTCGGTGTAGTAGTTGACCACTCCTTGGGCCCAGGTCAGGGGCACGCCCGCCACGTCAGCGGTACACTGGCCCGTCACCGGATTGAAGTAACAGATTCCGGTAATGTAGCGGGGACCGCCAGCTCGCGCGGGTTGCATCAGCGTGAGCAGCAGAAGAATTACTACTGCCGCAAGATAAATAATCTTCGGGTGAAACACGGCTCGTGGCAGATCTTCCGCGCGAATGACGGACTTGCCGGCGAAGGGGTAAGACTGTTCTCTGTCGGCTATTCCTGGCGGGCGCGAAGAAAGTAAATTGATCGGCATGCGCTTACTCCTCTTCCGCCGAACCGAGGAAACGAACAAACTCGCGAGGGCTGACACGAGTTCGTCCTCGCAATGGGTCTCCGATTCTCGGACGCCGTGCCGGGAAACCGATTCGCCCTGGGTCGATGACGACCTGGCCATCGGGGCCAATTCTGAAACGGCCCATTGGGCCTCTGACCGGGCTCGTGAGTCCTAACTTGCTGGGAGGATAGAGAAACAGCAAAACGCGTTCGCCCGGGCGATAGCGTTCCCCGGATTCCCATAAGCCGGCCCACTCGCGGATCATCAGCGTCTGTCCGGTTCGAACGCCCCGAATGCCTTGGTCTACATGAAAGTTGATCTGGACGGTAGAGATGCCGTTTCCCTTGGGAGCAGCAAGCTCAACCGACTTAACCGTACCCGCGAAGATGTAGCCCGAGCTTCGGGTCAATGGGCGCGGATGCTGCGGGTGTAGCGATCCCGGCGGGTCCGTTCCTAAGATCTGGAACCGCGTTGGTTGCTCTGCGATCACCGGCAGGGAGACCAGAGTTAGGATCAGCGCAACGAGAAAGAACTTCCTAAATGGCGACCACATGAGCAAGCCTCGTTTCTGAATCGAGGCCAGCCTTTGACGGAAGTGGACTCATACTAGCGCAAGCGCCATAAGGATAGATGTGACGGTGGTCACGAAGAAGCGCCGCATACAAGCTGTTTCGCGGTGGAAAAGTATTGGCCTTCGCAGCACCACCCTGGTCATTCCCGACGCCAACGCAAAGCAGGATGATGGAGCCGGCAATAATCAGACTGGAATGCTGCGAGGTGGAATGTCACGAAAAGAATGCATCTTCGCTGTTCTACTTCTGTCTACCCACGCACTGGCTCAGAGCAATCCTGTGTACCAGGCTCCCACCTTGGACCAACAAATCATTCAGCCCCCGGGCACCACGTTCAGCACAAACAACGAGGCTGGAATTCTCTACCCGGCGAAGGGTCCCATGGGAACCCGTGGTCCGTACGACTGGCTATTGTCCCCAACCATGCCGCCAACTCTCACGGGAGGGCAGCCGAACGCTGTGACTCTGAGCCCTTGTCCCGCTGGCATGCTGGTTTTCGCTGGAGTCCAACCGTTTACCCGCATTTGGCTGTCCGGAACAACAAGTTCGGGCAGTGCCACCGAGGCAGTAACGGTTACTGCCACAACCTGCCCACTGCAGGGAGGATCATCCGGCACAGTCACGTTTCAGCCGCTGAACAGCTACTTCAGCGGATATAAGCTCGGCTCGGCGTCGCAGGGCATTCAGGAGGCAATCAATGCGGCAAACATTACGTCGAGCACCATTACGGTAGCGCAGCTCGGCAAGGTGATTATTCCGCCGGGTGAATACACGGCCAAAGCCCGTATTTCGATCTTAGGACATAAGCAATATATTGACGCGAACGGCGGTGTGCTGACGTGCGCGATGGCAGACACCTGTGTTTTCGTCGGTGACACGGGCAGTGCAAACACAACCTGGGACGTAACCATTGATGGTCTCCTGGTCCGACCTGGACTCGCCCCAGGAATCCCGCTCGCCAAGTTCCCCGCGATCGAAGACAACGGCCAGCACACCACGCTGCGCGGTATCGGAACGCGAGACCCTTCCAGCGCCGGCCCCGTGTTCTTCACTATCATTCAAATTGATAACGATCAGTCCGCAGTCATCGAGAAATTCGACCCGTCAAGGACCCAGGGCTGGGCACACTGCAGTACGGACTGGTGCTCCGTTGCCCTCTTCGCTCCGGGGCCGTTTGGCACCAACGCGGGCGTGCTCTGGGTGAAGGACTCCAATATCAGCGGGCAATGCTTCTTCAACGGCATTGACAATCAGGACGCGAACGCCCTCCGCGTCTCCGACACGGTAGTCCAGGGATATCCCCAGTTCGGGATTCGAGCTACCGGAAGCTTCAACAACGTAGCGGCATTGCTTGACAATGTCCATTTGGAAGTTGGCGATTGTTCGAACCCCTTGGGCACAGGAATCGCTGGGTTCATTTCCGAGGGATTCTTCTCCGTCCTGCATGGCACCGGATCAGCCGGACTACCCCCGCAATTTTTCAATACGGGAACGGGCACAATTAACACGATTTACGCCTACTACATTGTCGTCAACAGCTCTGTCGGCACGACTGTCTCGGCTCCATACCTGGCCGGGTATGCTTCCTTCTTGTCAGGCCCGGTTTTCCCGATCACGGTGAAGTGGCCGCAGGTGGGAACCACCGGAACGATCACCTATGATCTGGTGCGGACCACCGTGCTTGATACCGCGCACATAATTAACAATCAAAATGCGCCCTATGGATCGAACAACTTCGCGGTTAAGACAGGGATACAACAAAGCGCAAATTGCTCGAATAAGGTGTGCTCCTTCGTCGACACTGGCATTGGCGGAACCAATAACTACCCGGTCATGTACCCGTCGACCTACGCTCCCGCCCTGACCTTCTGGCCGGGGAGCGTGGTTCTGACCGCCGCTACCGACTCGCCGATCAACAACGGAGGCGAGCCCCGACTTTATACCGACATGGCCGGGCAAACCGGCATCAGCGTGGGCGGCTACATCAATTCTTACGGGGCCAACGCTCCCACCGTGTTTGCAGATCAGTGCAGCGTTCCCGGCGCGTGGTCATCGATCTGGATGAGTTGTCCGGCGGGAGATTCGGTGTCCAATAACTTCCCCCAAATCGGGGCCTTGCTGTTGCAGTCCGGTCCGGTAGCCACCGACGAGCCGGGAGGCTACAAAGGGCGGATCAATCTGATGGCTCCTCACGGCACCATGGCGGCCACACACCTGATCACCCTGGGAGATGCCAACCCGGCCAAAACGCTGGCCACTCCCGGCCACCGGCCCCTTCTCGTGGCCAGCCCCGGCGACACGAGCGATGTGAACGACACCTGGATCGGCCTGGACAATCCCGACGCGAACGTAAACCAGTTTCAGCTAGCCTTCGGCGCCCCGGTGTCGATCTCCAGCTACATCGCCAATAATGGAGGGGATAGGATCAACCACCCACCATTGGAAAGCCTTACGTCTTCCGTAAAGACTTTCGCTGTCCCTATTGCATCTGCCGTACAACAGGGCACTGCGCCTTTTCAAATCGCAAGCAGCACACCGGTCGATAACCTAACGCTAAAGAACCACCCGAAGGTGCAGTATTGCGGCGCTCTCACAAGCACCAACAATTGCACGGCAAACCCGACGTTCAATGGGCAGATCGTGTTCGGAACGATATCTTTCCCTACGGGTATGACTTCGGTCACACTGTCTGGCATTAACCCGGCATTCCAAACCAACAACGTCAATTGCGTCGCCAACGACCTGACCGCCCCCAGCCGCGGGGTGAACGCGGTGCCCCAAACGGGCGGGAGCAGTGTTCTCTTCACCGGCGTCACCGGATCTGGAGGCGACATGATCTCGTATCAATGCGTGGGAAGTTAGGGACTGCGCCCTAGGCGCACAATCTGGTTGGAGGCAGTGAAACATGAGAAACTTGATGTGCGTTGGGTTCGTCGCTTTGGTTACGCTCTCTAGGTTCGCCTTCGCCGTTAGCGAATATGTGCTCGCTAACAATAGCAACTACATTTCCAACAGCGCGACCCTCTACAAGCTAAATACTGTAACTGGCGGCCTCGCCAAGACGGGTGTCCTTCATACCGGCGGCCAAGCTGCCACCAATGAATTCTACCTTGCTCAGGTTGAGCAAACGGTGAGCCGCGATGCTAGCTGTATTTTCGTCTTCGACGACGGCTCGAGCGATATCGCAGCCTTCTCGAAAGCGAGCGGGTACAAGCGGGTAGGAGACTATTTCAAGTCCAACTTGATTGCCGACGATCATGGCGGCACACTGACCCTAACTCCCGATGGTACATTCCTGTATGCGAGCTATGGTTTTACCAGCAACATCGGCGCGTGGAGAGTAAACTCGGATTGCACCTTAACGTTCGTTTCGTCTTACAGAGCAGACTCCGACTTTGGCCCAATCGAGGTAACTCCTAATGGCAAGTATCTCGTTAGCGGTGGGCTAGGCTCCGCTGAGTTGTTCGCAATCAGCCAAAGGGACGGCGCCCTTACCTTGGTTGGTACTCTCACTTTCAATGAGGGTGCCTGCGCGAGGATAGGTTATTGTGAACCGCACGGTCTTGACATTACGAAGGATAGCAAATTCGCGGTGTTCGCTAGCACCACGGTGGACATCAGACGCCAACACGCCCTAGCCGTTGCTTTGACCGCTCGGATTACCTCCGCTGGCCTGATCAACCCGCGCGTTTGGGTTTTGAAGAACTCCGCCAATCTGGCGGCTGCCATCTTTCCATTCTTCAGCGCGGCGGGCTATGCCGGATCGGGAAACTTGTATTTTGGCGTGTGGGCCTCCGGTCCCTCAGGCGTGTTGACGGCGAGTTTTCAAGAGAAACCGATGAAATTTACGGTCACCAACGCAATTGTCGCGGGTCCCGACGTGGGCAACATCGCGGTGACAGGCAACCTGATGGTAGTCGCTCAATATCCAAACCAGATCCAAGTATTCCGCATACAAAAGGACAGTTCCTTGAAACTGTTGAGCACGACGACCATCGACGAACAAGGCGAGGGTTTGTTCTCGCTCTCCATTTTCCCGAGTACGCGGTGACAGCTCCGTCGACCTACGCTCCGGCGCTGATGTTCTGGCCGGGAAGCGTAATTTTGACCGAACCGACCGACTCGGTGACCAGCAACGGGGGCGAGCCCAGGCTGTATACGGACATCGCCGGGCAAACCGGCATCAGCGTGGGCGGCTACATCAATTCTTATGGAGCCAACGCTCCCACCGTGTTCGCGCAACAATGCAGCGTTCCTGGGGCCTGGTCATCGATTTGGATCAGTTGCCCAGCCGGAGATTCGGTGTCCAATAACTATCCCCAAATCGGGGCCTTACTGTTGCAGTCCGGTCCGGTAGCCACCGACGAGCCGGGAGGCTACAAGGGGCGGATCAATCTAATGGCTCCTCACGGCACCATGGCGGCCACGCACCTCATCACGCTGGGAGATGCCAACCCGGCCAAAACGCTGGCCACTCCCGGCCACCGGCCCCTTCTCGTGGCCAGCCCCGGCGACACGAGCGATGTGAACGACACTTGGATCGGCCTCGACAATCTCGACGCGAATGTGAACCAGTTTCAGCTGGCCTTCGGCGCTCCGGTGTCCATCTCCAGCTACATCGGCAACATCGGCGACAACACGAGTTGGCTTGAGCGGCTCAATACCAGCGCGAAAACTTTCAACATTCCGGTCATCGCCAACCAGCCGATAACAGCCAAACAGTCCATCACTGCAAATTCCCAAATTATGTCGACGGTCGGCACCGGCACTGCTCCCTTTTCGGTAGTGAGCAGCACGCCAGTGGGGACGCTGACGGTGAGCAACCATCCGAAAATGCAGAACTGTGTCACTGGCGCAGGCACGTTTAACTGCGCAGGCGCCACGACGCAAAACGGGCAGATCGTATTCGGTACCCTTAGTCTCTCCGGTGGAACCGCCACTCTACAAAACCTCAACCCGCCGTTTGCGGGAAACGCCAATTGCGTCGCCAATGACATAACTGACGTGACGAAGGGTGTGAAGGCGGTCCCGCAGGCAAATGGAACTATAATCTTTACCGGGAACGGGTCAGATTCAATTTCCTACCAATGTGTCGGCAGCTGACCCACTTCGATGCCAGTTGCTCAGCAAGGGAAATAACTAGGAGAGCTCGTATGCGAAGACTTCAAACACTTCTTAGTTCTTTCGCGGCGGTGACGGGGCTGTGCCTGTCCAGTTTCGCGGCGACCGAGCACGTTCTCGCAAACAACAACAACTCGCTCGGCAACTCCGTCGTCTGGTACGACCTCAACACCAAAACGGGTCACCTGAAGATGGTTTCCGTACTGGACACCCACGGCAAGGGTTGGGGCGGCGAAGCGGACCTGTCTGGGGTGCAGCAGGCCATCTCGCCGGATGCAGGCTGCATCTTTGCTTTGGACCTCTTGTCGAGCGACATTGCAGCTTTTTCCAGGGCCACCGGATACAAACGCGTCGGGAATTACTTCGACCAGAATCTGGTCTCAAACGCTGACGGGGACAGCATCGCCTTGAGCCCCAATGGTCGGTTCCTGTATGCCAGCTACACGGGTTCGGACAGTATCGGGGTTTGGAGAGTGAATTCGGATTGCTCACTCGCTCTAATCACCCAATTCGGTGGGATTACCAGTTTGGGACCGCTGGAGGTAACGCCAAGCGGTACATACCTCTTGGCAAGGGGTGGGTCAGGTGCCTCGGAATTTGCCATTGACCACGCCACTGGCTCCATTACATATCTGGGCACGGTGGCTTTCAGTTCGGGACCTTGTAGTGGGGGCCCGGCATGCATGCCCTACGGCATCCAGGTCGCCAAGGATAACAAGTTAGTCATGTTTGCCAGTTTTCCGCCGGACGTTAGGAGTACATTTCCCGTCATGCTTACCGCGCAAATCACATCCAGCGGGCTGATCAACCCGAAAGTGCGGGCCCTGACAACCGAGAAGGATCTGCGGTTCAATATTTTCCCGTTCCTGAGTGCTGCGGCGTACGAGGGGAACGGAACCATCTACCTGGGGGTAACTACTGGCGGGGTCTCTACTCCCGGAGTTCTGACGGCCGACTTCACCGAGAAGCCGCTCCACTTCGCCGTTACCAACTCAACCGTCGTGCAGCCACAAGTGGGCAACATCGCGGTCACGGGCAACGTGATGGTGATCGCTGAATACCCCAACCAGATTGGGGTGTTCCGCATCCAGAAAGACGGCTCGCTGAAATTGCTGAGTACGACCACCATCGACGAACAAGGCGAAGGCCTGTTCTCGCTCTCCATCTTTCCCAATACGCGATAGCCCGGTCCATTGCTTCCCGAGCCGCGCACTTTTTCATTGACTTGGCCCTTCGATGCGGATAATATATTGCATAGTATATTAGCTGCTTGATAACAGCGAGGACGTTTCCCGCTCCTTGACAATTGGACCACGAGCTCCCGGACTCTGAGGGTATCCCCCCGCAGTAAGTCCTTTAAAAGGGATATTTTGCGTGGGTATCTCCCGGACGCGATCTTTCTTTTCATAGATCTGGCGGGAAACGCGAATTTTGAAGGATATACCTGTTACTCAAGAGTAAACGTGCAGTCTGAGCATGTCAGAGTGCCTTCTTAGCCTTCCGGCTCTGCCGTTGCGCCGACAAGTGTGCGCCGGTGAGCAGCAACAGTCCCGACAGGAATGCCCAGAACATCAGGCTCGCTGATAAAGCGAAGGGTCCATAGACCTCCTGGAAATTCAGTCGCGGCAGTGCCAAGATGTAGCAATACTTCAAAATCTCCGAGAGCAATCCCATGATCAACGCCGCCGGCAGCACTGCCCGTGCGGGCACTTTGCCGTTGGGCAATAACCAGTAGATCAAAAAGAAAATTACGATGCTGGCGGCGATGGCAAAAATCTTCATGATCAGAAAACCCAGCAGCCGGATGGTGAGAAAGGTGTGGCCGAAAGTTAGAGTTTTCAGCAGCACCACATTCCCCGCAGTCAGGGCGATCGAAAGCAACGCCAGCACACCGCAGCCAAATGTCAGACCCAGTGCGATGAGTTGGTTCCGCAGATAGGAGCGATTGTCGGGAAAGCGCCAGATCCGGTTTAGCGCCACTTCGAGCGGCATGAAGATTCCGGTCGACGTCACCAGCAGAATCAACAAGGAGAACACTTGCGCCCGGTGGCGCGCGTTGACCAGCGCATTCAAGTTGCGAATCACAAAATCTTGTCCCGCGGGCAGATAATCGCGCAGCAATTGCACCACGACCCCATACATCGCGGGTGAGCGGAATACTCTCCGAATCAGGGTCAGCAGCAGCAGAACGAAGGGAAAGAATGAAAGGATTGCATTGGCCGCCACCGAGAACGCAAAAGTGTGGACTTCGGTGCGCAAGAGATATTTCAGCGTAGAAGCGAGCAGTCCGGCACGAAAGCTCGAACCCTTAACTGGAGCGCTAGAGAGCGCCGCCGCGGGCAAGACAGGGGTCGAGGATGTAGGGCGCTCGATCAATTTGTATCCAATATTATCAGAGAGTTACAGAACGTCTATGGAACTGAAGAAATTCATCTCGGGGCACAAGAATCTTGCCGGCTCGCGAAAAAACCGAGGGTCACATTTGCTTGTTTCACTTTATTCTCAATTCTTCTCTTGCCAGAAAGAAAATTCCTGAATATTATTCCTGCCGTTGCCGGAATCTCGGCAGCGACGTTCATTCGTTTGGGTTGATGTTTTGTATATTGTAGTCGAAACTCGCGCCACCACGACAGGCTCCGGAGCTTCGCGCCGTCTGCTCCACCGACGGCGCGGAACTCAGGAGCCTTTCTGGTTGCACTAGAGTCTCGATGGCCGCGAGGCCAAACTTGTTGGTCCACATGCTTTGAGGGGGTCAAGTACGCGCGCGCTTCGCGAAGAATGTGGAATTCTAATCTCAGCAGAGGCGAAAGGAGTTCATTGTGAGAGAGAAGGGTACAGTGAAGTGGTTTAACGGGGCTAAAGGATACGGTTTTATCCAGCGGTCCACAGGGGAAGACGTCTTCGTTCATTTCTCCGCCATCCAGGAGAACGGCTACCGCACCCTGAACGAGGGTGAAACCGTGGAGTTTGATCTGCTGAAGGGCCCCAAGGGGTTCCAGGCCGGTAACGTCGTCCGCGCCTAACAACCGAGAGTCCGGAATTCGCAAACCCTCTCAGATTCTCCTGAGAGGGTTTGCTGTTTCCGTTTCCTTTTGCGCGTCCTTTTGAATGCGGTTCGATCAATTGTTCCGTCAACAGCACTGGCTTCACTTCGAGTTCAAGGAAGCGTATAGCGTGACTCACCCACGCCCGTAGTCACCAGCCCGGGGCTCTAACCCGAGTACGGAAGACCTTTCACGCAGAGCCTGTCTACTCCATTTTCTGTGCCAGACAAAGTTTTGTTCGCGGCCATGACCCTTTTGGAATCGTGCTCCCGCTATATCAGGTGAGGCAGTTCTAAATGAATAGTTGGGACGCCCAAATCAAAACCTTCTTAGGAGAAACGAAAATGAAAAACCGTATGCTCTGCGAAACCATTCAGCGCTTTCAGCAAAATGTCAAGAATGCAATCGGATACAATATTGCTCTCGGCACTACCTTAGCCCTCTTCCTGTTGAACGGACTCATGAGTGCCCAGTCAGGCCCCACGCAATTCGTGCCGTTCCGGAACTTCATCGATCAGACCACCACCGCGGATGCCGGCGACTACCTCACCCGGCCAGATAGCAAGGTAAAGGACGCTGCAGCATTCGAAGAAATGCGCCAGCATATTCTCAACACCTACCAGGACGCCGACGTGAACCACAGCTTCGTGCTTGATTCCGCCCATTACGACTGCGTTCCAAACCTGCAGCAGCCCGCAGTCCGGAAGTACGGCATCAAGAAACTTGCGTCACCACCGCCGGACTCAATTCTCGACAAATCCGCCGCCGATGACCTAAGCACCACTTCGCTGCTCGATTCCGAGAATCCATTCGACGCATTCGGCAACTCCGTTCATTGCGAGGAAAACACCATTGCGATGCGCCGGATCACGCTGGACACGATGACTCGCTTCCAGACCCTGCATCAATTTTTCCAGAAGAGCGCGAATGAGCAGGTTCCGGGGCAAAAGGGCAAACTTACCCCCGGCGCAGCACACAAGTACTCGTACACCTACCAAAACGTGAACAACCTGGGCGGCAATTCGAACCTGAATGTCTGGGATCCCTATGTGAACACATCGCTGGGCGAAATCTTCTCTCTTTCCCAGGAGTGGTACGTGGGCGGTAGCGGAGCCGGACTGCAGACGGAGGAAGTGGGCTACGTCATGTATCCGGCCATGTTCGGCGACGAGAAGCCCCATTTCTTCATCTTCTCAACCCCAGACGACTACGCGACCGGCTGCTGGAATAATTCGTGTGGGGACTTCGTTCAAGTCGCCGACAGCGGACTGCTCGGGGCCGCTTTGGGTCCCGTCAGCACCCTCGGCGGTAAACAGTACGAATTCAGCGCCGAGTATGAATTGTATAAGGGCAACTGGTGGCTTCGCTTCCAGGGAACCTGGGTCGGTTACTATCCTGGCGCCATGTACCACGGCGGCCAGAATACAAAATTTGCCCAGGCGATCGAATTCGGCACCGAGGGCGTTGGCACGACGGTATGGCCCCCAGAGGGCAGCGGACAATGGCCTAGCAAAGGCTTCGGGCATGCTGCCTATCAGCGCAATTTGTGGTACTTCAACACCTCAGCAACTGAGATCTGGGACAGTCTGACAGCGGTAATTCCATCCCCCAAGTGCTACAGCATCGCCGGACCGTATCATGGCACGGGCGCTTGGACGGTTTACTTTTTCGAGGGTGGACCGGGCGGCAAAGGCTGCTGAGTGTCTGAACTCAAACCCTGGCGAACGACTAAGAATACAAAGTTCGCCAGTCTTTCCAAACCAACACGGAGGAGCAGTCGAACCTGGCTGCTCCTCCGTGGACTTTAGCGGCTGCCTTCTGTGTCCCAAGCATTCTCGAACTTCAGACCCAATTACTGGCTGGCTCTATTCGAGTTCCACCGAGACCAGATCGCCGTCGGCTTTTCCTCCTGCTCTGTAGTTGACGGCCACCGAGCGGCTCTTCCATTCGCAGGAGAAATCATCTGCTCCGATGAGCATCAGCGATTTGTAGTTCTCCGTGCGGAGCTTGAGCACTTTTGCTCCGGCGGAAACGGTCAAGGTTGCCGATGGAGCTTGCGAGCAATCGACCGCGACCAATTTTCCTTTCAGAAACTGGATCGGGCGTCGGTCGGGCTGCGGTGGCGCCGGAGGTGGTTCCGGGTGGTCCGCACTGGCTTCTTCAGCTGGTTGAGGATTTTGCTTCTCAGTTTTTGGCGGCGGCTGTGCTGGTTTGCTCGACGTTGCGGAAGACGCGGATGGCGAAGACGACGATGATAACGAGGGTGCTGAGGGCGCCGATGCCGCCGGTTGCGGCTGCGGCTTGGTTTCGCCCTGCGGCCGCACCCCATACTTCTTCAACATGGGCAACCCTTCCAGTTGCTCGCCAGCGGACTTCGCAACCTGCGAATCCGGACTGTTCTTGAGCCGCTCGAGCAATGCGGTAGCCGCATCCCAATTTTTTCCCGCCAGATAGATTTGCGCCATGTTCAGCACATAGTTTTGCTTTCGGGGGCTGAGTTGGAGGGCCACTCGCATCGAATCCATCGCGGCGTGGACGCCGCCGCCCTCCAGTTGGGCCATGGCTAGCATGTTGCGGGCCTCGGCGAATTCGGGATCCCAATCCAGGGCCAGCCGCAGATCCTGCATCATGTTGGGAAGCCCCTGTATTGAACCTCCGCCGGATTGCGCCGCCCGCAACCGCACCAGCGCCAGATAGTAATGTAGCCAGGGATCCTTGGGATTAAGGTTTGCGCCATTATTCAATTCTTCGACCGCGCGGTCGAATTCCTTCTTCTCCATGTGCTCCCAGCCTAGCCCGCGGCGCGCGACCACGTTGTCCGTCTTTGGTTGGCTCGTGATCGACTCCAGTTGCTGCATGGCTTGCTCACGGTGCTCGGGTATACGAATGCTCATTTCCGCGACCAACGCTTGACCTTCTGCATCGGCAAGCTGCTGCGTGCTGCTGCCAATCTGATCGTCCGGGGTCACGCCTAGGATCTGACTTCCCCCAGCAGTTGGCTGCTTCCCCTTTTCCAGCCCCGGCGACGGCTGTGCCAGCGAATGGAAGTGATCCTTCAACGCCTGGGCGAACTGAGCTGAGGTCATGCCGTATGCTTTCTGAATCGCCTCCTCGACCGGAAGCTTTTGGTTCTGCACCAGGTCGAAGTATGTCCCAGTTTCCGGCAGCTTGTTCTGGGTGAGCAGGTAGTGCATCACGATCCACGATTGCGCGTAGAACAAAGTATGCTGCGAGCTTTGATGGGCAGAGACATCACGGCCGGCGAATAAGTCAGGGATCGGAAGCCACGACGGCGTGCTTAGCAGCTCAGTGAACGATTCTGGGTCCTCGCCAATCTGCGCTTGCTTGTTGTCCAGGCGCAGGCTGGAGAAGTATTCCGCAAAGCCTTCGTCGAACCAGGGCTGCGTGGGAGGATAGTTGTAGTTCAGAAACACGCGGGCGAATTCGCGCGACACCGCCCGCCAGCTCTCCTCTTTAGCCAAGTTCAGCACAAAGTAATTGCGGTCTTCACCGGGAAGGAAAAAGCCAGCCCCAATTCCCTGTCCCTGGCGCACCGGCACGACTCTGCTGTACTCCTCATCGCTTCTCAGGGCGATGATGTCCAGCGGTTCCGACATGTTGATCCGGTTTCTGGCTAACAGCTGGCCGAAGACGGCGCGCATCTGCTCGAATCTCACTACCACGTCGCGCCCATGTTTTTCGTCAGCGTCAGTGACCACGGAAAAGTGGCTGGAATTGACGCGGATCCAATGAGGCTCGTCTGAGCGAGCGGGCGCAAGCAGAGCGCCGCCCAGCAAAAGGGCGACAGCAAGAAGGATGAGCCGTGAGGGAAGGGAATGGATGCGATCCGTCATGAGCCTTGGGGAAAGTTGCGAGATAGGGAATGCTACCACGCTGCGGGGTGCGGAACTCACCAGGCCGATCAAAGGTCAGGTGTCTTCGCCCGCTGTTTACCATTAAGTAACTTTAGGTATACCCCCCTCCCCCTGATCTTTTGGAATCATGGGATTAGGGCCAGACTACGACCAAAATCTTTGAGGAATAAGGACTTATACGCAAAATATTCCGGAATAAGGACTTAGGGGCTCGACATGGGCGATTGCGTTCCCGTTTGGGGCCGGGGAGGGTCCTGCCTTCCGTCGGCGTTCAGGTTTTCAAAGAGCGGAGGAGTTGCCAGCCATTCTCAAATAGCTAACATCACTTTGGAATATCTTATCTGGACTGGGAGGACGAGATCAAGGAGAAAACGCGTTGGGTCCGTACATGGAGGCGCGGATTTTGGCTTGACAAGCCCCCCTTGGTCCAGCGAGTATACCTCTCCGACACGCTTTTGGGTCCCATCCCGCCCGGTACCTCCCCCGGGCTCCTTGTGGGCGAGAGGCCAACCAAAAAGCCGGAGGATACAACCTTGCGATTCCGTACGATTGGTGTGTGTGTTTGCCTGTTGATAATCGCGCTGGCAGTCAGTCCAGCGTCGGCGGCAACCTGCTCTAACGCGAGCCTAAAAGGAGTTTTCGGGTACGATCACGGGCGGCCGGGTGCGAGTAACGCGGGTGTTACTCTCGGCCAATTGACGTTAGACGGGAAGGGGAAGATCACAAGCGGGTCGTGGACGGAGAGCTTGAACGGGACTATATCGACCGGGACTACCACCGGCAGCTATTCGGTCGCAAAAAACTGCACTGGCACCTTAACCCTCAACGGTGAATCCAACTCGACCGACCATTACAACATTTACGTGAACGCGGGCGGCAAAATGTTTCAGATGATTGAGACCGACAGCGATTCCAACCAGCCTGGTTTTGCCCTCGCGCAGGGCACGGTCACCTGCGGACTCACGGGAAAAAAGCTGGTGTTGACGACCAATCTCGTCGGGATTACCAGCGGCAGCATCACAGACACGGTTGGGCAGGTGACGCTGGACGGCAAAGGAGGCATCTCCGGCAAGGAAGTTTTTACGCTGAACGGTGCGACTTCTAACCTCACGGTGAAGGGCAGTTACACGGAGAATTCCGACTGCACAGGCATCTGGCACGTTACGCCCAAGAATCTCAACCAGACAAACTTCAATTCGGTCATAGTCAACAGCGGGAAGGAAGTGCTGCTGATTCAAACTGACAACGGCACGACCACCGCGGGGAATGCGCAGCAATAGCGGCACGGGATGACGCGGCGGCGATCCAACCGGTAGAAGCAAAACCGGCTCGTCACCCACGTGCGGAACCAATACGCTTTCTCCTTGATCTCGTCCTCCCGGTCCAGGCCGATCCGGCGCTGGACCGGCTCGCCGAAATGCCGCCGCGGCATGGCTCCCACTTCTCGCGCAAAGAGCGCGCGAGAAATGGGGCACCCGCGCTTCCCCCAGCCTGACGGTGTTGCGACCGGCTCGGACATGTTGAGGTTGAAGTCGGGGTGGAGCATCTTCAGGCTGGAGCGTTTGGAAGCTGCCCTTGCCTGCTCCCGAGCATCCTTCACTTCAGGCCGAAGGCGTACACCTTGCCGTCGTCCGAGCCGACATACACCATCGCGTTCACCACGACGGGCGAAGAATTTACCCTGCCACCAGTGGCGTAGCTCCACAACTTTGCGCCAGTCTTAGCATCCAGGGCATAGACGTTGTTGTCCCAGGAGCCGATATAAACTACCCCATTCGCAACGGCGGGCGAGGAAGACACTTGATTGCCAGTTGTAAAACTCCAGCGCTTAGCGCCCGTCTTCGCGTTCAGCGCATATACATTGTTGTCGTGTGAGCCGAAATAAACCGTCCCGTATGCCACCGCTGGCGAGCAATCCACAAAATTGCCGGTCGAGTAGCTCCACAGCTTGGCGCCTGTAGTCGCATTGAGTGCGTAAAAGACACCATTGTCTACGCCGAAATAGACCACTCCGTTAGCCACGGCGGGAGAGGAGTACATCCACATGCCGGGGTAGAAACTCCAAAGCAGGGAGCCCGTTGTGGCGTCGAGTGCGTAGAAAACATCGTCCCCGCCGGCGACATAAACGGCACCATTGGTTATTGCAGGCGAAGAACCCACGTACTGGTTTTGTTCAGTCAGATACTTCCACAGCAGGGCACCGGTGTTCGCATTCAACGCGTAAACGTTGCTGTCCAACGAGCCGAAATAAACCACCCCATTCACAACTGTGGGCGGGTGATCTACCGGGGCACCTGCAGTGTAGCTCCACCGCTTGTGGCCTGTCTTAGCGTTCAGCGCGTATAACTTATTGTCGTTCGAGCCGACATAAATCACTCCATTCGCTGCGGCGGGTGAGGAATAAGTAATCGGGCCGCCCGTTTTATAGCTCCACTGCTTGATGCCGGTAGTGGCATCGAGAGCGTATACGTTGTTGTCGTTCGAGCCGACGTAAAGCACTCCGTTCACCACGGAGGGCGAGGATTGGACCGAGTTGCCGGTGGGGTCGCTCCACTTCAACACGAGATTCCCAACATTGTCAGCGTTAAGAACGTTTTCGTAGGGGTTCAAGCGCTGCATGTCGGGCCTGTGGAACTCCCGCCAACCGTTCCGCTGGCCCCATGCCGCAGATACGAAGCATGCACATAGAATCAAAACCGAGATGCGGATTCGTTTCATGACTGGCCTCCTGAGGCTAAATTCGTCTGACGAGATTATGTTTCCCAGGGAATTCTGGTCGTTCGCCTCAGGGGGTGTTGCGTCCCGTGGTGGGGCTGCTCTTCGGGGAGGCGGGACGTGTTCAATGAAATACGAATGAGCGTGTCATGTCAGTAACGTAGGTCACATCGTGATGTGAGGTGTGATGGCCAAGGGCACAGCGCAAGCCAGAGGTGACGGTTGCAACATCGCCGTTACTCTCACGACCGGGTTCTGAACGTGAATCGCCTAATCGCGTCAACTATCATGGGGGCCATGCGCCCGCGTTTACAGCCACACACTTGGGGAGTACAATTCGGGACCGAAGTTGCGGGGCAGCCGCGCGGAGGTGCCAGGTGGGCCAACCTAGACGCTGGAGAACGATCTTCACTAGCTTCATGATTCTTGCGGCGACCACTGTGGCCGCGCCCGCGCAGACCTTCACGAGTCTCGTGAGTTTCGACGGGAACGACGGTGTAAACCCAATGTACGCGCCCCTGGTTCAGGGCCTCGACCGAAAGTTCTATGGGACAACCAGAGGCGGGGGCGGCAACACCCCTGGCACCGTATTCAAGGTCACCGCCGGGGGTAAGCTGACCACGCTGGCAGACCTCGTTTCGCAGCCCTACTCGGGGTTGGTTCTGGCTACCAACGGAAGTTTTTATGGGACAACCGCCCTGGGCGGCGCCAACGGCTGGGGCACGATTTTCAAAACTACCCGCAAGGGGCTAATCCCGGTTTATAGTTTCTGCGCCCAGACCAACTGCTCTGACGGTGCCTTCCCGATCTTCGGGCTGGTTCAAGCCAGCAACGGAAACCTTTATGGGACAACCCCCAGTGCCCCCGCGGTGGGCAGCCAAGGCACGGTCTTCGAAATCACCCCTGCCGGTAAGTTCACCACGCTACACATCTTCAACGGCGCGGACGGCGCCAGCCCTTCCGGTCCACTGATTCAAGCCAACAACGGAAATCTCTATGGCACGACCGGAGCACCCTACGGCACGGTCTTCGAAATCACCCCCGCGGGTAAGTTCAAAACGGTACACATCTTCAACAACACTGACGGCTCCGGCCCTTCCATGGGGCTGGGGCAAGCCACGGACGGAAACTTCTACGGGACAACCCAGCAGGGCGGGGTCAACAACACCTGCGCCTATGGCTGTGGCACGGCCTTCAAGATGACCCCGAAGGGCGCAGTGACCACCCTGTACGATTTTTGCTCCAAAGCTGGCTGCACTGACGGCTCCTTTCCCATCTCGGGGCTGGTGCAAACCCCCGACGGAAACTTCTATGGGACTACTTCCCAAGGGGGCGCACACGGCAGAGGCACGGTCTTCAAGTTGAGCCCGAAGGGCGCGCTGACCACGCTTTACACCTTTTGCTCCCAGACGAACTGCACCGACGGCGCCGGACCTCAGGCCGGCCTGCTGCAAGCCACCGACGGAAACTTCTACGGCGTCACAACCGGGGGCGGAACCAGCGGCGATGGCACGGTCTTCAGCCTGTCCACGGGTCTGGGCCCATTCGTGACTTTCGTGCAGCGGGCCGTCAAGGTTGGGCACACCGCTGAGATTCTCGGTCAAGGCTTCAAGGGCACAAGCAAAGTTTCCTTCAACGGAATCCCGGCAAACTTTACCGTCGACAAAACCGGTACATACTTGACGGCCACAGTTCCCCCAGGGGCAACCACGGGCTACGTCACCGTGACCACGCCCACGGGCACGCTGACCAGCAGCGTGCCATTCCGTGTGATCCCGTAGATATTGAGCTCGACCCCCAGCAGTGCGGGCAGAACGAGTGTGGCCCAGGGGACGTTCGCTGCAGTTGGCGTAACAGCGCCACAGCGCTCATTGACCGGACTCTGGGCGCAAATGCTTGATAGCATCAACAACGGTTATTTCCGAATTGCTCGTGATCTGGGCGCGCCCTTGCCTTGGTCCGTTTTAGGGAGTGTGCAATCTTGACCAGACACACATCTGGGAACTGTCTAGAATTGCTGTGACCGCAAAGACCCACCGCGCCGTACTTCCGCCAACCTTGAGCCCTTGTGATTGAAAGAAAAGCGCGCCCGACCGTAGACGCTTACAAAAGGGAATTCGATGCGTGGCTTATTTCTCTCATTCTCGCACCGGTCTCCGATTCTGCTAGTCGGATTACTGGTGCTTTCCACACACTTGTTGTGGGCGCAGAGAACATCGCCTCTAGAGAAGATTCCGATCCAGCTTCTTGATACCCCGGCTCCGTTTGTGAGGGTTTCAGCAGCCCAAACACGTCCGCATCTCACCTACGGAAGATGGCCGCTGACCTTCGAGCAAAATCAGGGCCAGACCGAGTCGCGGATGAGATTGTTTCCTCATTATCCAGACTATTATCGTCTGCCTATCAATACCAATGGCGCGCTGTACCCAGCCACAAGAACGGCGGAATTGTGGGGCAAAGAGAAGTACCTCATCGGCAGCGCTCCGAGCAAGTGGCTGAAGTTTGCTCCCACCTACGGCAAGGTACCTCATGAGACGACCTATCGCGTCGAGGACCTGGGGCACTTTGGGCACCACATCCCATTGGTTGGCTCCATCATCGTACGAATCGGTCAACAGGCTAAAGCTCACCCGCATCTCACACGTGTACTCACGGTACTCAAGCCCCGATTCTGATTGTTCGCTTGAACGTCGGCGTAAAATCGCGATTGGATTCCATTGACCCGGATCGGCGATTCTCAACGAGTGTGATGGCCGGTTATCGACAGCTATGCGGATTCCGCGGTTTCCGAAGGGCGTGCTTAGGGAGTTGAATCACCACAGCTCTCATTCGTAGCGCAGCGCCACCATCGGGTCCACGCGCATGGCCCAGCGCGCGGGCAGGAAGCAGGCGAACAAGGCCACCGCGCAGAGCACGATGGCCACGCTGGAAAACGTCAACGCATCGGTGCTGGTTACGCCGAGCAGCAAACTACTTAGAAAGCGCGTCAAAACCAACGACAGCAGCAGTCCCAGACCGACGCCGGCGAGCATCAACCTCAAGCCATGGCCGAGCACCAAACGCAGGACGTCGTGTCTGGTTGCGCCTAGCGCCACACGGATGCCGATTTCATGGGTACGCTGACGCGTGGTGTAGGACGTGACGCCGTAAATTCCGACCGCGGCCAGAGCCAGGGCGAGCAGCCCGAAGGCGCCGACAAAGGTTCCCGCAACACGCTGGCCGAAGCTGGCAAACTGTTCGCGCAATTCGAGCGTGGTCACATCGAACACTACCAGGTCGGCATTCAGTTCATGAACCGTTTTCTCGACCGTCTTGCGGAAAGCCAACGGATCTCCGGCCACCCGCGCATTGATAATCATGGTGGGCCGGTAAACCTGGTACAACGACAGATACAGGAATGGCGTTGGCTTTTCATTCAGGCCTTGCACTTTGCTGTCCCGCGCCACCCCGACTACGGTGAACCACTCGTGGGTGAAGTCCGAGTTAAGTTGCTTGCCCAAAGCTTCTTGATTGGGCCAGTAGCGGTTCGCAAATGCTTCACTGACGATCACCGCGCGTTGCGAAGTCTTGGTGTCCTGCAGGGTGAAGTCGCGCCCTTTCACTAGCGGAATCTGCATGGTCTGGAAATAGTTTGGCGTGACGATCGCGACCTGCGTCTCCATTGATTCATTCGCCGGCGAAACGTAGCCTTGGGGCTTGACGCTGGTCGAGCCGCCGCCAAATGCAAGCGGCACTCGATCCGACAGGGCCACCGATTGCATGCCCGGCAGAGCTTCCAGTTTGGCGACGAGCTGGCGATCGAATTCCGCCCCGCTCGAATCCGAATATCCCGCGGTAAACAGATCGTAGGAAGCGATCAGTACATTATGGGGATTGAATCCGGGATTGATTTGCTGCGCCCTCATGAAACTGCGAATGAACAATCCGGCGCAGATGAGCAGCAGCAGCGACAGTGAAATTTGCGCCACTACCAACCCGCTGGCGAGCCGCGCCTTCCGGAGTCCGCCCGACACGGTCCCGCTCTCCTCTCTCAACACCGCCACCGGCGCTACACTCGAGCACCGCAGCGCAGGCAAAATTCCGAAGATCGCGCCTGTGAGCACCGAAATTAGCAGCGCCGCAAGCAGCACCGTGCGGTCCGCCTCGATGCTGAGTGCGAGTGGGATATCCTCCGTCACGGGCAGGAATTTCATGAGTGTTCCCTGAGTCCAGAATGTGATCACCAGCGCGACTGCACCTCCCGCCAGCGCCAGCATCAGGCTTTCCACCAGCATTTGCCGCACCAGCCGCCATCGGCTCCCACCCAGCGACATGCGAATGGCGATTTCACGCCGCCGCCCCACCGACCGAACCAGCATCAGATTCGCCACGTTGACGCAGGCCAGCAGCAGCACCAGGCCCGCGATGCACATGAGTGCCGGGAGCAACGTCGAGAGAAACTGATTCAAGCCAAATGGATTACGCCACAGCGGGTACACCGTCACCCGGTCGTGTCCTTTATGCTCCTCGGGATAATTCTTTACCTCCGGCTTCAGTCGCAGCGTCATTTCCTCCTGTGCCTGCTCCAGCACGACGCCCGGCTTCAACCGTCCAAACCCAAGTAACCAGAACTGGTGATGGTCATGCAGCAGGTCGCCCAGCGGGTTCAATTGTGCTTCCATCATGATCGGAACCCAAATCTCGGTTCGCACTCCCGTCTGGCTCCCCTGAAACACTGCTGGCGTTACGCCCACAATGGTGTATGGGTGTTGGTTGATTTCAATGGTCTGGCCCACGATGTTCGGATTCGCACCGAAATGGGTTTGCCAGAGCCGGTAGCTGATCACCGCCACGGGCGCGCCTCCCGGCCTCTCGTCCTCCACCGGCAGAAAGCCGCGGCCAAGCATCGGCCGCACGCCCAGTACATCGAAATAATTCGCGGACGCTACCATGCCCCAGACGCGCTCGGGTTTACGTTTGCCGGTCAGGCTCAACTGCGCGAAGCCGCACGCCGCGATGCCGGTAAAACTCTGCTGCCCGTCGCGCATCGCTTCGAGATCAGGATAGGTAAACGGGAAGGGATTGTCCCCGGGCTTGCTCAGCGTCAGCGCCACAACCTCGCGGGGGCGGGCAAGACCGGGAACTGGATTCAGCAAGGTCGAATTGATCCAACTGAAGATCGTAGTGTTCGCTCCGATTCCCAACGCAAGCGTCAGGATTGCAATCGCCGCAAACCCCGGTGCCTTCGCGATCACCCGCAGGCTGTACCGTATGTCTTGCCAGATCGAGGTCATCCGCGCGCCTCCAAAGACATTTCCAAGCATGTTGCCGCCCATCCTAGGGCGCACGTTAAGCGAATGATCGCGCGCCACTTACCAGTATTAACCGGTTCCAATCGCGGGCGCTGCTGTGCGATTGTGGGACGCGCGATAGCGAAACCGAACATTCGATTGATTGTGGTAGACCGCCACGTTTCGAGCAACGATGAAGCGGGACAATAGCGAGCGGGCAGCTGATAGGTGTCGATAATTGCGATTTCACCAGCAACCGCTGGAGAGTACGTTACGGGCTAAGATTAGCCTTTCGCCGCTGCGCAAACCTCGGCGTGCTGTGCGGTTTAAGAGTTTCGCACGGATGATTCAGACATCGGAGGCGAAGGCGTAGATAGCTGTTCAAGACCCCACCGCGCAGCTTCCGCGACCACCGGATCATCGTCTGCCGCCAATTTTTCGAGAACGGGAATGAGATGCGGATCCCCGCTGTTGCCCATAGCGATCGCCGCATTTCGCCGCAGGCCGGTGCGCTTGGCGCGACGAATGGGAGAGCCGCGAAACTTCTCCCGGAATTCTTCGGCGCTGATTTCGGCGAGCCAGTTCAGCGCGGGATTGACCAGTCCTTCTCGCGCTTCAAATTCGTCCGCGGCTGTAGTCGGCGCTTTGCGGTTCCAGGGGCAAACGTCCTGGCAGATGTCGCAGCCGAACACGTGCCGACCCATGCCTGCTCGCATCTCTTCTGGAATTGCGTCGCGTTTTTCAATCGTCAAATACGCGATGCATTTATTGGAATCGAGTTGATAAGGGGCAATCAACGCGTCCGTGGGACAAGCATCGATACAGCGGGTGCAGGTGCCGCAGCGATCCGGCGCGGGCAAGTCAGGATCGAGTTCGAGCGACGTGAGAATTACGCCCAGGAACAGCCACGACCCCAGCTTCTGATTCAGAATGCAGGTATTCTTGCCAATCCAGCCAACACCCGCATATTTGGCGTAGACGCGTTCAACCAGAGGCCCAGTGTCCACGTAGCAGCGGGTTTGTAGCGCCGGCGTCTCGCCGGCTGTCACGAGGGCATCCTGCCCGCGCGCGCCGACCATATCGCGCAGCCGGTTTTCCACGACACGCAGCCGGCGCATCACCGCCTCGTGATAATCCTCGCGGCTCCACGCGTATCGCGAAATCCATCCGCGCTCGGGATCGTTGATCCGTGTGGAGTACGGATGCGGTGTGTTGTAGTTGATCGCGCAGACGATCACGCTCCGCGCCCACGGTGCGATCGACCGAAGGGAGGCGCGTTTGAGTTGTCCAGCTGCGTCGCGTGCCTCCAGATATTTCATCTCTCCGGCGTGGCCCGCGTCGATCCAATCCGGAAAGTGATTCAGCTCAGAGAAGTCGCGGACCGGGGCAATGCCAGCCAGTTCAAATCCTGCCTGGTATGCCGTCTGTTTTATAAGGACCGAGATTGGGATACTCTGATTCAATTGACGCGCACCCGATTCCCGAAGGTGTCTATTAGCGCCGCGCGTCGGGAGTCTCACTTCGTGCTGGCATCGAGGGCCTTGCTCTCCGCGTCGGCCAGTTCGGCCCGCCATAGACCGCCCGATAAATGTCCGCAGCGCGGCGGAATCGCGCTTCGGCTTCGTCCAGATGGTCGCGCATCGAGGCCACGTTGCCGAGTTCGTTGATTGCCGCGGCTACCACGGTAGGTGCCTCAGGAACGAACCGGGGCCGCGCCCGGACAGTGGATCTAAGTGACCTGGCGACCTGCTTTCCTCACCCGCGAATCCGTAGGTCCAGCGGCAGGTCGTGAGCCCGCCCCTCCGGTCGGATCTACGTTAAGGCGCACGGCTTCATGGGCGTCTGCCCGGATCACATGGTGGCTTTGGATGTGGATTAAACGGCCCCTCGGCCGACAGGCAAGTGGAAGCCATGCCTATCAACAGAAGCACAATCGCAAACACGCGAATTGTCATTTCGCTATCCTTATCCTTTCTCAGAGGCCGCCAGGTTGCGGCCTGGTCCGCCCTCTGGGTCTACCATCGAGGCTTCTGCCTCGAGGCTCGTTGCTCAGCACTATAGCACCTAGCATTCAGCCCAGCCTCCTCGTGATCCTTCCGCTTTATACGAAGCGCGATTCGGATAATCTGCTTCACTTCCTGCTGGCATCGAGGGCCTCGTCGCCCATGCCAGCCAACAGCGCCCGTACCTTCGCCGCTTTCTCGGGTTGATGCAGCGCAGTGTATTCCTCGACCAGATCTTTACGCACGTTTTGGAGCCAGCTCGCCGGCGGATTGGTCTGCTTCATCAGAATCCCGTAGCCCGCTACGCTCTCCACCTCCGCATCTGCGTAGCGATGCTGCGGGGCGAGGGCGCGTCCCAGTTTGATGCGCACAATCGCCACATTCAGGTGATCTGCCGGAAGCGTCTCCGCGTAGATCTGGAGCGCCTCCCGGAAGGATCGCTCCGCGCGCGCGTACTGCTTCCGCTCCATGTACACGCCTCCCAAGTTGGCCAGCGCCGCGCCGATGTAGTAGTGCTTCCCCTTGTACACGGTGCGATAGATGTCGGCCTGGCGGCGGAAGTCTGCCTCCGCCTGGTCCAGCTTACCTTGTTGCATCGCCACCTTACCCAATTCGCCCAGGGCCGAGGCGACGCGCGGATGCACCTGTCCGTAGACGCGCTCTTGAACGCCGAGCGCCTTGCGCAGGATGTCAGCCGCCTCGTTGAATCGTCCTTGAAAATTCAGCGACCGACCGAGAAGGGTCATGACCGAGGCCGTCTCGGGGTGGTCCTTGCCGTAAAAGCTCTGAATGATGTCCAGCGCCTGACGATAGTAGCGTTCAGTTTCGACGTAGTGGCCCCACTCGCTCTGGATGGCGCCGAGGTTGATCAGATCCTGGGCAACATTGGGATGGCGTTCGCCGTAGAGTAGGCGGTCCATGGCCACCACCCGCTGGTTCAGCGAGTTGGAAATGTCCAGGTGACCGGCGTAGAAGTGCGCGTTCGCCAACTCCGTCAGGCTTTCCGCGAGGTCGGCGGTTACTCCCCCGGGTGCCGACTGAATGCGCACGGCCTTGTCGAGCACCTGAATGCCCTCGTCGTACTTGCCCTGATTCCCCAACACCTCTCCGAGGGCGTACATCGCTTTCCCCACGCGCGGGTGAGTGGGCGCCAAGTGCCGCTTGCTCATCTCAAGTCCCCGGCGGATGAGCTGTTCGGCTTCGTCATATTGCGCCTGGTCGGAGCGCAGCTGACCGAGCGCCACCAGGCTTTCCGCCACTTCGGTGCTGTCCTGTCCGAAAAGCGACTTGCGCCGCTCCAGTGCCGAATGCAGCAGCGAATCCGCTTGATCGAACTTGCCCAACTGGTCGTAGATGGTTCCGAGTGTCTGATAAAGCTCAGCTTGTACCTTGGGATCGCCGTTGAGGCTCTGGGCTTCCTGCACGCCGCGGTCAAGCAGAGTGACGACCCGCATGCTTTCGCCGGGCCCGACCGACTCATCACCACCCTGGAACAGATTCATCATGAAGCGCTGGATGCGCTGGGTTCGAGCTGCTTCCTCCAAGGCGGCATTTCGGGCCTTCGCCAGTCGCACGGTGAAGAAGACCACGAGACCGACGACAATCGTGAACACCAGAACAGCCGCGGAAACGGCGCGACGATTTCGTCTGACAAACTTTCCCAGCCGGTAGCGGAAAGTGTCGGGACGCGCCTCCAAGGGTTCGCCCTTCAGATAGTGATCAATGTCCCGGATCAGCGCTTCGACCGACTGATACCTCCGCTGCGTATCCTTGTGCATCGCGGTAAGGCAGAGCACGTCCAGGTCAGCCCACGCTGTTTTGCTGGCCGTCTGCGGATGCGAGTGTCCGCCGGAGGCTTCGGACATCCTCTTGGCGACTGCCGACGGCTTCTCCGGATTCCTCCCCACGATCATCGCCTCCGCCTCTCCCGGAGTCAGATTCGACAGGTCAAAGGGAAGTTCACCCGCAAGCAACTCATAGAGAGTGACCCCAAGAGAGTAAACGTCGGTGTGCACACCCACTCGATCACCGCGGATCTGCTCCGGAGCCGCATAGGCCGGCGTCATGAGCCGAAGCCCTGTCATGGTTTTATCGGTTTTACCCAGCGGTGCCTCAAGATTCTCGAGTTGCTTGGCGATACCGAAGTCGAGGAGCCGGACAGTTCCGTCCGGCTTTACCAGGATGTTCGAGGGCTTCAAATCACGATGGATGACAGCGTGCTGATGCGCGTACTGCACGGCTTCGCACACCGCGCGAAACAACTGCAACCGCCCCTCGATCGAACACGCGCGCTCATTGCAGTACTCCGTAAGCGGGACGCCTTCGACGTATTCCATGACAAACCACGGAGTGCCATCGTCGAGCGTGTCGGCGTCGTAGAGCCGCGCGATGGAGGGATGATTGAGTTGCGCCAGTGTGCGCTGCTCGCTGGCGAAGCGTTCGCGGCGAGCCGGGGACAGCCACGCATCGCGCAGGATCTTGATGGCGACCAGGCTGCCCAGGTCGACGCGTTCCGCGAGATAGACCACACCCATTCCGCCTTCGCCGAGGGCTTGCTTGATGCGGTACGGTCCGAATTCTCTGAAAGGAAGCGAGGTAGGCACCGCTTCGTCGAGCACCTGATGAGCAATGTGGGCCAGATCATGATCGAGCAGGGAAGTGCCCCGCGCGTCCTCCTCGACTAAGGCCAGGACCTCAGCCACAAGTTCTTGGTCGTCGCCACATGCGGACTTGAGGAAGGTACGCTGCTCGGGCTCGGGAAGGTCCGCCACCTGGTGAAACAGGGACTGGATTCGCTCCCAGCGCGTGCTGTCCATCGTCGCTCCCTGCCCACCTAGTGTACGTTTCTACAGTTAGCCTGGGGTTCGGCGCGTCAACTGGCTCGCCGAAGCTCATGGGCGAGCCAGGCCTTGGCGGCTCGCCAGTCGCGCAGTATCGTGGCTTCGGACACTTCCAGCAAAGCCGCGGTTTCGGTGACATCGAGTCCGCCGAAGAACCTGCTTTCGACCATCATGGCCTGACGCGGCTGAATCCGTGCCAGCTCTTCCAGTGCCGTATCCAGTGCCAGCAAGTCTTGTCCGCACGACGCCTTTTGTTGCTGCGACTCGTCGAATGTGACCACGGTGAACCCCTCACCCCCGCCGCGCTTGGATGCGTTCCGCCGCCGGGCTGCTTCGACCAAAACCTGGCGCATGGCGCGAGCCGCGATCCGCTTGAAGTGCAGGCGGGATGTCGTGGCGAACTGGGGCGATTTCGCCAGCTTCACCCAGGCCTCGTTGACCATCGTCGTGGGGCTAAGCGTGGCGCCGGGATCGCTTCGCCTGACGCTTGAGGCTAAGCGGCGCAGCTCTTCGTAGGTCACGCTGAAAAGTCGGTCCAGCGCTCGTCTCTCCTCGGGCGTTCTGCCCAACTCGGCGGGCTGGAATCCGCTTGCCAACCGATTATTTCGAAGCCGCATGACAGTTTTCCCTGCGCTTTTGCGCAATGCGTAGTGGAGGCTGGCTACGAGGAAACCAACCGGGGAAAAGCAGGGGAGTAAAAAGCTTTCCTGGGTTTGCAATGCTATCAGTCCAGCAGAAGCCACGCAACAGCTATGACGCCGCCCTCCACACGCAATCGATTTCCGCAGCGCACATTTGAATCCAGGAGAATCTTATGAATTGCAGTTTTGTCCGGCTAATCCAGAGACTTGCAGTACTGGTCATGCTTGCAGCAAGCGCAACGGCAATTGCCTCGCCAGCGGCAACCAAGTTCAAAAGCCTGATCAGCTTCGACGACACCGACGGCCTCAACGGGGTTGGGAGTGTCGTCCAAGGCCTTGATGGCAACTTATACGGGATAACAGAATACGGCGGCGCTCATCCGCCCTACGGCACGATCTTCAAAATTACCCCGGGAGGCAAGCTCACTACGCTGTACAGTTTTTGCTCTCAATCCAACTGCACGGATGGCGCCTACCCGGCAGCAGCGCTGCTTCTGGTCGCCAACGGAAACTTCTATGGGACAACCACCGGCGGCGGAGCCGCAGGGTTGGGCTCGATCTTTGAAATCACTCCGGCGGGAAAGCTGACCACGCTGTACAGTTTTTGCCATGGAACAAACTGTCCTGACGGCTTCGATCCCAACAGTGCGTTGATCCAGGGTACCGACGGGAACTTCTACGGGACGACCGTACACGGCGGAACCGGCGGTTGCGGCGGGTGCCACGGCGGCGGCGTCGCGTTCAAGATCACCCCGGGTGGCACGTACACCAAGCTTCACGATTTCTGCACGGGAACCTGTCTTGACGGAACCTACCCGTTTGCCGGACTGGTGCAAGGCACCGACGGGAACTTCTATGGGACCGCCGAGTCAGGTGGGGCCCACAGCGCCGGCACGGTCTTTAAGATGACCCCGAAGGGGGTCGTGACCACGCTTTACGCCTTTTGTTCGGTGACCGCCTGCAAAGACGGGATCAACCCTTACGCTGGACTGGTGCAAGCCACGGACGGGAACTTGTACGGAACAACCGAGGGCGACGACTCGACCGCAGGCTCTGCCTTCAAAATCACTCCCTCTGGCAGCTTTACCTCGATTTACAGCTTTTGCTCCCTTGCTAGCTGTACTGACGGTGCCTACCCCTTCACTGCCCTGATACAAGCCACCGACGGAAACCTCTATGGGACAACGTCAAACGGTGGGACGGGTTGCGAAGGACGCTGTGGCACCGTCTACAAAATCACCCCAGCGGGCAAGCTGACCGTGGTCTACAACTTTCAAGGCACTGACGGCACCAATCCCGCCGGACTTTTTAAAGGCACCAGCGGGACCTTCTACGGATTGACATCCGCCGGCGGGGCCACCAATCAGGGCACGGTCTTCAGCCTGTCTGTCGGACTCAAGCCGTTCGTCGAACTACTGCCCGACTATGGCAAGGTCGGCGATACCATCGACATCCTTGGCCAGGGTTTCACCGGAGCGACGGGCGTTTCGTTTGACGGAGTTGCGGCGACTTTCAACAACGCCTCCGACACCTACATGACGGCGACGGTCCCCACCGGGGCACTCACCGGGATCGTAACCGTAACCACGTTTACTACGAGTTACAAGAGCAGCGAGATCTTCCGGGTCAGGCCGCAGATTAGGAGTTTTGCACCCATCAGCGGTGCTGTGGGGATTAAGGTGGAGATCAACGGTGTCAGCCTCACCCAGACTGCCAACGTGACCATCGGCGGCAAGGCAGCCACCTTCAAGGTCATCAACGATTCCGAGGTGTCGGCAATCGTGCCCGGCGGCGCAAAAAACGGGCAGAAGATCTGCATCACCACGGCTGGAGGAACGGTTTGCTCTGCGGGAACGTTTACCGTCGAGCCGAAGATCATAAGCTTCAGCCCAACCAGCGGCCCAGTCGGAACACTGGTGACGATCAAAGGAACCACCTTCACCGGCACGACAAAAGTGACGTTTGGCGGCGGCGTCGCAACTAGCTTCCAGGTAATCAATGATTCGGAGGTGCAGGCACTCGTCCCGGGCACCGCGAAAACCGGCAAGATCCAAGCAACCACTCCGGGCGGGACCGCGACCAGCGCAACTAACTTCACAGTGACATAGCAGTTTGGGCTTATTGAAACGGCGGCGGCTCCTTCTCTTCCTCCGGGCCTGGTTGATTTGAGCGCCACCAAGTCCACCCGGTCCAAGGAGCCGCAGGTGGAATTTGAAAATAATCGAGCTCCGAGGAGCGAGAGAGTTAACGAAACAGGATTGGCCGCCAGATCAGTTTCCTTCGCGCCACTTCCACAATGCATGAGGGAAGCTTGTCTACTGGTCGCCAACCGGAGATGGGGAAAGCAAAAAGCTTTCCCCACCCCGGAACAATATCTCTCGCTTGAAGACTAATACGGACGAACGCTGCCGGCTGGAATCCGCATGCCAGTCGCCCATTTTGAACCGCATGACAGATTCCCCTGCGGGCACGAGTGAGGGCGTGAATGGTGCTCGGCTCTTGACCTTGCGGCAAATAACTGCTTGTCTTTACAGGGGGGGCACTTTAAAGTAAGCAATCAGGGCGACAAGGTGCGCGGTTCTGCTTGTTCGCCCGCATCTTGCCCCCAAAGGATGCGTCCACACTGCGCGGGTATGACAGGCAATTGAAGCAACGGGAGCGCCGGTTTCAGCGAGCGGAGCCGCTGCTTTGGAAGGTGATCTTCCTTGACAAAAGCCGCATACCTGTTAAAGTGCGGCCAAATGCTTCACTGAGACACTCGATGAGGGGACCCAGGTATGAAGAATGTCTATGAGGTTCTGAGGCAGAAGGAACTCGAATTGGCGCGGTTGGAGAAGGAAGTTGAAGCCTTGCGGGTGGCGGCGCCGTTGTTGTCCGACGACAAGGAGTCGGCGCTGGAAGCCGCCAGCAATAAGCCCACATTAGCCAGTCCCACCACAGCACAGCAGCCTATCCGCATCCCGCAAGCCGCAGTCAATGCGAGCCCACAACCGGCCCGCGCTGCAGGCTGGGAAGACACGGCGAAGCGCTGGCCGTGACGTCGGTGTGGGCAGCATTGCTCCATCCGCGAAGTCTAAAGAGCAATAAAGTAAGACGGAGGACTGCCATGACGAGCCCCCTGCAGTCTGAGCAGCCTCGAGGGTGGTTGCCGTCGATCTGGCGGGCATCGCGGGTCGCATTGGCATTCGCCGTGGTGCTCGGGGCAGCGCTCCTTGTAAATCCATTCGCACAAGCACAGACATTCAGTGTGCTCTTCTCCTTCACCGGCGCGACGGACGGAGGAAATCCCTGGGCAGGTTTGATTCAGGACGGAGCGGGCAATCTTTATGGCACCACCACTTTCGGCGGCGCTTTGGGAGGCGGAGTGGTGTTCAAGCTGGATGCAACTGGCACGGAGACGGTGCTGTACGGTTTCACTGGCGGAACAGACGGGGGATCTCCCTACGGAGATTTGATTCGAGGCGGTGCTGGCAATCTTTACGGCACAACCAACGTCGGCGGCGATTCCAACTTTGGCGTCGTGTTCAAGGTGACGCCCTAGTTCAGCACCGAGGAGCGGCCGGAAACAGAGAGTATTCTCCGCCGCCCCGAGAAACCCTGCCGCTGCAGCAATGCTATACTCCACCCAATAACTCTGGCCGAATCATCCTGATTGCGCCTTCGACTGAAGACGAAGCGGAGTGTGCTAGTGCAGGCAGAGGTTAAGCCATGAGTGCCGCAGCGACGCAAGCACCGGTTCGAGGGGTTACCAACACTCGCCGCGTGCCTCGCTTTTCCTTGGGCGTTGCGGCAGATGTCACGGTGTTGCGTTCGGGAATTCCCTACTCCATTCCCGGGCGTGCGGTCACCCTCGGGGAACTCGGCCTCGGCTTGGTGTTGGCCGGGGAGCTTCATCCAGGCGATTCCGTGGGCATTGAGTTTCGCTTGCCTGATGCCGGGGGACCGTTCCGCTTAAAGGCCATCGTACGCTATCAGGCGCTGCTCCACTGTGGTCTTGAGTTTGTAAGCCTGACTTCGGAACAACGGACGCTGATCGAACACTGGACGCGAAAAAAGTCCGTCGCAAATCCCACCGCATCGTCACCGGTTGCTGGTACTCAATCCTCCACCCCCCCGCCGGCGTCCGCATTGCGACCCTCGATTGCGGGTCAAAAGAGTTCTAGTGGGATGCTCCAGCGCGCCGCGTGGGTAGCATTTGCCGCGATGCTTCTGCTAAGCGTCCTCGGCTGGTGGCACTGGCACCAGGCATGGGGCGAACTGGAATCGCAGCTTCCGGCAACCAAGGTGCCATCGCAACAACCGCCTGCCTTGGTTCCCGCGGAAGTGATGGAAAGACGGTTAACCCATAAGATCGAGCCGATTTATCCTGAGGCTGCGAGACTAGCGAACATACAAGGCGTCGTAGTGCTCGACATGACCATCGGATCGGATGGAACTGTGCTCGACGTCCGTCCCGTCAGCGGCCCTGACGAACTCACAACGCCAGCGGTCGATGCGGTGAAGTGGTGGCGTTTCCAGCCTTATCTGATAAACGGTCGGGCAGTGCCCGTGAAGACTACGTTAGCGGTGGACTTCCGGGGAAACTGAGGACTGCTCCTCGTCTCCCTTGGACTTCATCCGGTGTTTGCGAAAAGCGTGCAGAATCATGGCACTGCTGATCGCGAAGCTGCTCACGGCCCCCAGGCCCATGACCTGGGCCAACTGCCAACTCAAACCCAGGAAATCAGAGAGCAGCGCCGTCAGGGCGAACAAAACTCCGAGGACGTTCAGCCACATCGGCGTGTGTACGGGAATGCGGTGCTCACGATTGTAGTAGCGGAGTTGCAGAAGCACCGCCGCCAGTCCAATCGCAGCCACAACCACCACCGCCAATGGGCTAAAGAAGGCGCTGCGCTTGGTGTATAAGACTACTACACCTAGCCCGCAAGAGAGCAAGCCGGAGGCAATCACGGTCCAGCGCCGGGAGTTGGGTCGGAGGTCGGGCACGAAGATGGGTTCCCCGCATTTATACAGGGCTTCGGCGACGGTTTCAAACCCCTAATCCTCTAAGACGGGAAAGGCCCGGCCACTGGCTTTACCAAGAAGCATCGTGCCAAACCTCAGATCGCTCGAAGTTTGGCGAGTCTTGTTGTCATCCCCCACCCGCGATCCACTCCGCTTGCCGGGCGCCGCCGTGGTTCACCGCGTAGAGCACGAGTTCGACCCGGCTGGAGATCCCTAGCTTATCGAAGATGTGGAACAGGTATTTTTTCACGGTGTGCTCGCTGAGTCCGAGTTCCCGGGCCACTTCGCGATTGCTGAGTCCATCCGCGACCAGGGCCACAACTTGCTCCTCGCGAGGCGTGAGTAGCGTGATTCCACGTGCATTCACCATGCGCAAAGAAGGTACCTGGGTTACAGTCTCGAGCAGGCACTGCAATTGCTCACTATTGGCCCACACTTGCCCCTGATGAACACTCTGGATGCACTTGCATAGCAACCGGAACGGATAGTCGGCAAAGCAGAACAGCCCCTTGACCCCGGAGCGGAAGGCATTCACCACTGAGTCATGACTCGATTCGCCCAGCACCAGAACCTTGGCGATGTGCGGATGAGCCAGATGCAGGCGGCGAACGTTGGCCATATCCTGACCGGCGAGTTGGGGGTGATCGGCATTCATGAGGATTACATCGACGGGGAAGTCCGCGATAGCGCCCAGGATGACGTTCATATCTACGCCGCAAGAACGTACGCGAAATTCCGGCCGCCGGCGTAGCGCGCTCACCAGCAGTTGGCACTGCATTTGATTGGAATCGGCGACCAGAACGCCGATCGTACTCGAAGGGGCAACGCGTGCGGATTCCATAAACTCACATTCACGTTATAACTAGCTCGTTAATGATAGAAGCTGAGGCGACGTGAACGCTGTGACATTCCCACGTCCTAGCGAGACTTATTTGTGTGGAAAACTTTGGGAGAACCCGCGACGAATCGGCGCTTTCCCGATATTGCACTGCCGCGTAGTTGATGGTAGCCGTTGGCTGTAACTTGCGTGTGGGAGGGATCGCGCTGGGTCACAAACTAGTCGTGAAGCCCTCGTCAAGTCCACTTTGGTGGAAGCAACCAAAGTAGTAGCTGACTACCTTCCCGTGAGGGGGAGACCTGAGACCTCTTGTCTTCTGTAAAGCCCATCGAGGGACGGCTCCTTGTTAGTAAAGAGCCGGGCCGGGCGGACATCAGCCGTCGTCTCAACCGCATACCTTTGTGGACGATACTTCCCATGTCTTGTCAACTCCGGGCCTCCACGGTAAGGTCAAGAGGTTCGACACTCCTAAATAGAAAGGTTGCAGTTCCTCGGTAGCAAGTCGAGGCCTGAACGGAAAATGAAGACTAACCATAGCGTGGTCTATTGCGTTCTCGCTCTCACCTGCTGCCTCATGCAGCAGGGCTTGGTGGCGGCCGTGGCTCAAGAGCAGCAGCCAAGCGTGGCTGTTGAACAGACCGGGTCAGCGGTAACCACGAAATCCGGTGTGGCGGACGGCGCGTGGAGTCCAGCCCTGACGGGGGTACGCCGTCCGCTCTACCGGCTTTGCAAGAGTGATGTAGTGACGATTTCTTTCACCTTCTCTCCGGAATTCGACCAAACCGTGAGTGTGCAGCCGGATGGTTACATTGCCTTGAGAGGCGTGAAGCAGTTGCCCGCCGAAGGCGTAACCGTTCCCGAGTTGCAAGCAGCCGTTGGCGGAGCATACGCCGGCGTGTTGCATGATCCCGAGGTCACGATCGTGCTTAAGGATTTCGATAAGCCGTATTTCATCGTCGGCGGCGAGGTTAACCGTCCGGCCAAATACGAATTGCGCTCTGACACCCGGGTCACGGAAGCCGTCGCCATCGCCGGAGGTTTGACGGCACGAGCCAAACACTCTCAGATCGTGCTGTTTCGGCGGGTTTCCGACGACCTCGTCGAGTCTCGCCTGCTGGACGTTAAGGCAATGCTGGAATCGCGAAATTTGGCGGAAGACATCCATCTCAGGACTGGCGATTTTTTATTTGTGCCGCAAAATCTGATTTCCAAGATCAAACAGTACTTGCCGACATCCAGCTTGAGCATGTACGCGAGTCCGACCCAGTTTTAGAAGGAGCTGTGGGCAACAATCGGGGCGAATCCCCGGCAATTACGACGCAACAGAACCAGAAATGACCATTTGGACTTTCATATGTCGGAGGAACTTAGACTCATCCCGAGATCGGCGCGCGTGCCCTCCCCCACCCTCCGCGACTTGCTGGCTGTAGTATTTCGACAACGCCGGATCGCGCTGTTCTCGTTTGCGGGAATCTTCCTCGCGGTTGTTCTCTATGGCTTGATCGCCCCTTCTTATCAATCAGAAATGAAAGTGTTGGTGCGGCGGGGCCGCGTCGATCCTGTGGTTACATCGACGCCGAGCCAGGCGGAATTCGAGCGCGAAGGGGTGACCGAGGAGGAACTGAACTCCGAAGTGGAACTGCTGCACGACGACGAAATCTTGCGCACAGTGGTGCGGCATTCCGGCCTGATTTCCGAAGGACACTCCTGGTTGTGGAGCCTCTTGGGTGACAACGAACAGAGACAATTGGCTCGGGCGGTGCGCCGGATCAATAAGCGGCTGACCGTCGAACCGGTACGAAAAGCCACGCTGATCACCGTGAGCTACAAATCTTCTGACCCGGCCCAGGCGGCCAACGTGCTGCATTCCCTGGCCGCCGCGTATCTCGAGCGCCATGAACAGCTGCACCGTCCCTCGGGAGAGTTCAAGTTTTTTGATCAGCAAGTGGTCCAGGCGCGCAGTGGTCTAGAGGAAGCAGAATTGCAATTGATGAGATTCGGGTCCGACCAAGGCGTGACTTCAGCCGCTCTCGAACGCGATATGGCGCTGCAAAAGCTGAGCGAAGCGGATGCGGACGCTCGTCAAACCCAAGTAGCGATCGCCGCGACCTTGGAGCGCGCTCGCATTCTGGAGAAGAAACTGGGCTCGTTGCCCGAGCGAATCACCACTCAGATTCGTGACTCCGACAACCCTGAGCTCATGGAAAAGATGAAAGCTCGGCTGCTCGAGCTGCAACTGAACCGGACCGAACTGCTTGCCAAATACGAGCCATCCTACCGCCCAGTCCAAGAGATAGAGCAGGAGATTGCGGAAACCAGGGCTTCCATCGCGGCTGAGGATCAGGCGCCGATCCGGGAGCGCACAAGCGACCAGGATCCAGATCACGAATGGGCAAAGGCAGAGTTGTTAAAGACGCAAGTCGAACTGAATGCAATGAGCGCACATGCCTTGGCCGAGAACGCGCTGCTGGCCCACTACCGGCAAGCGGCGAGCGAACTGGGCGATCACGCCATCGAGCAGGAGCAGCTGTTGCACGATCTCAAGGCGACCGAAGAAAAATACCTGCTGTACCTGAACAAGCGGGAGGAGGCAAGAATTGGAGATGCGCTGGACCAGGGCGGCATTCTGAATGTAACTATCGCCGAACAAGCCACGGTCCCAGCACTCCCTCAGCTCTCCGGACTGGGTTTCGGATTCATCGGCCTGCTGTGCGCAACTACGTTGAGCATCACCCTGGCTTTTGTTACCGATTACCTGAATCCAGCGTTTCGAACTCCGGACGAAATCGTTGCCTTTTTGGGCAGTCCGGTGCTGGCCTCGTTGCCTCGTATGAACGGATAGAGAAAGTGCGGATCTTAGATGAGTAAAGACCGCATGAACTGGAGTTTAAAAGTGGATGTACATCATAGGCCACGGTAATTGCAGCCTTTACTGGTTCTACATGCGCCGTCGTCTTGATTTCGGTTCCCTACGAACCTTACCTCGCTATGAGGCAAGGCGGGAAATCGGCGGGGCAGAAGTATTTGCTTGAGGAAAGGACCAATGAGCACATTTGTCGATCTGTTGCCGCAGACATTGGGCGACGTCTGTGAACCAGGAACCATCGAAATTGAACGCGAAGAATCGCACCCACTCGGGCCTGCAGCTTGGGATCCCGATGCTTTCGCCGAGGAGCAGATCCGCGGCTTGGTACGGCAGGTATTTCTTCCGGGATGGCCGAAGCCTGCGCGTCAAGTAATTTTCAGCCCAGTCGACCCGGAAACTGATATCAGCGCGATCTGCATGCAAGTCGGTCTGGCACTATCCGCACAAGTCTCGGGAACGACTTGCTTGGTAGAGGCAAATCTCAATAGTCCTGGATTGGAACCAGCTCTCGAGAAGAACGGCCTCGACCTTTTTTCCAATCAAGAATCCGCCCGGCGAGACTCGTCCCGCCGGCTCTCCAACGAACTGTGGCTCGTCCCCAGGAAAGTCTTTCTCGGAGAAAACGAAGACGGCTTGTCAGGCCCCTGGCTGCGCGATCGATTAAAGGAACTGCGCCAGACATTCGACTACACCGTACTCTACGGGCCGCCGGCCGGGGCCGGCAGCGAGGCAGCATTGCTGGGCAGTCTATGTGACGGCATGGTGCTGGTTCTGGAGGCAAACTCGACCCGGCGAGTGGCCGCACAAAAGGTGAAAGAAAGATTGCACGCGGCCAATGCTCGTCTGTTGGGAGCGGTGCTCAGCGAACGGACATTTCCAATCCCGGAGGCAATCTACAGAAAGTTGTAGGAACCTACACTCAATGCTGGCGAAATGAGGATCTATTGTAAAGGGTCACAGATTGTTTGAGACAAATGTCCGGGCAACCAGAATCCTTGTCGGAGGCAACTGAGAAACTTCGTGCGAAACAGACTAAAAATCAGTCGGGACTCAATTAGCGGAGCCGCGTTCAAAGAATCGTCTTGATGACAGCAGCACTCAATCTTTCCGTACCACTCAGCATACAAACCGCACAGTGGTATTCGATTCAAACCCGGTACCGCTTTGAAAGAAAAGTAACGGCGCAACTTCAACGCAAAGGCCTGCAGACATTCCTGCCGTTGCTCGAAGAACTCCACCGCTGGAGCGATCGCCGTCAGCCCGTGTATATTCCACTCTTCTCCGGCTACACTTTCGCGCGCTTCGATTTGTCAGCTGGTCTGCGCATCGAACTCCTGCATACCGAAGGCATCATTGGATTGATCAAGTTCAGAGGAGTAGCAATTCCGATTCCGGCCAAGCAAATTGAAGATCTGCAGAAGCTCCTTTCTCGGAAGGCCCCCTGTTCCCTGCACGCTTTCCTCAAGGTCGGACAACAAGTAAGGATTCGAGGCGGCTGCCTCGATGGTCTGGAAGGCATTCTGGAACAGCGCGGAGACAAGAATCTGGTGATCTCCATTGAATCCATCCAACGCGCTGTCGCCATCACTATAGAAGGATACGAACTAGAAATGATCTGAAGTGCGTTCCCCCCTAACAATTAGGCCCGTAACCCCGATCCGCAAATTTGCGTCTCCCTCCCGCCTGATTCCCGGAGCGCAAGCATCGATCGACAGCCTTGCTCGGAAAAAAGTCTCTTCTGCCACCGTGGATGGGCGATTCTGGGAATGGCAGGGTCCAGATGGCCTTGGAGGATCCAGGAAGCGTAATATTTTTGCGGTCCTTGCGGAGACTCTGCTGCCAAGCCCTTCGGTTCACGGGCAGCGCTGGAATCTTGCCCGGCAGGTAAGCGCGGACTTTCTCCTAATCATCTTCGGCTTTGCGGCGGTTGGCCAACTCATCGTACTTCTAGAGTTCGCAGTCCACCACGACCCCGCGGCCCTGCTTCGTCCCCAACCGTTTCCCATCGCGGGGCCGGGATTGCTGTTGCTCTACGGAGCCCTGTTTACCTTGCTGGGCTTCTCCGAACGCCTCTATCACTCCGAAACCGTTCAAGTACCGCAGCGGGAACGATTGGTCCTCGCCAAAGTCGCCTTTTGGTCGGCGGCTCTAGTTATCGTTGCGGTTAGATGGTCGGGACCTCACCTGATTTCTCTCACAACCCTGGCGGCCAGTGCGCCCCTGAATTTCCTGATCATGCTCGCCTGGAGGAATCACTGGCGACGCCTACCGGCGCAACCGGCGCAGAGCGGACGCGGGGTACGGAACGTGCTGATCATAGGAGCGGGAAAGCTCGGCCGCGAACTCGCCGCTCACATGAGTCAGGACCTTACGGGCAGGCATGTGGTGCTGGGTTTTCTTGACCAAGATGAACCGGTCGGCAGCGAAGTAAAGGGCCGAGTAGAAGATCTCGCTCGCATCGTGCGCACCGATTTCGTGGATGAAATTATTCTTACCGCTCCGCAGCATCCCGACGTAGCGCGGCGGGTCATTCGGGAGGCGCGGCGCAACCAGATCGATGTCAAAGTGGTTCCCGACCTCTTCGGATTTGAGCCGGACGACCCCCTGGTTTTCGAGAAGGTCGGCAACATACCTGTCCTGACCTTGCGCGAAGAACGAATGCCAACCTTTTGTTTATTCCTCAAGCGCACCGTCGATGCCGTGACTGCTGCTGCTGCCTTGGCATTCGCCACTCCTTTGCTGACCATCATTGCGCTGGTAATCAAGTTGGAATCACGGGGGCCAATCCTTTACCAAGCACAGCGGGTAGGGTTAAAGGGAAGGCGTTTCCGATGCCACAAGTTCCGTACCATGAGCCGCGATGCGGACAAACTGAAAGAGCACCTGCGCGCGCACAACCAGCGCCAAGGGCCATTCTTCAAAATGGCCAACGATCCCAGAATCACGCGTGCCGGACGATTTCTCCGTCGTTACAGCCTGGACGAGTTGCCCCAGCTCTGGAATGTGGTGCGCGGTGAAATGAGTTTGGTGGGACCGCGACCCCATCCGCTCGACGATTTCGAGCGCTACGACTTGGGTGATCTGCCGCGTTTGGGCGTGCCCCCGGGACTTACCGGGTTGTGGCAAGTCACGGCGCGGCGCGATCCATCGTTTGAGCGCGGCCTGGCTCTCGATCTGGAATACATAAGAAGCTGGACCCTCTGGAGGGACTTCCAGATTCTGTACAAGACGGTTTCCGTGGTTCTGCACGGAAGCGGCGTGTAACGATGTCCTCAACCGCATATCCGACTCGAATTCCTGGCACCAACGCCCTCGCATGGGCAATCGGCGGTGCTTTCCGACCGTTGCACGCTTTGATCGTGGCACCGTCGCTACTCTTCTTGGCTACCCTGGCACTGATGCTTTTCCATCCCCCAGACTTCAACTTCCATTCCCTTGATCGCTTCGCCTTTGGGCTCCTGGTTCTCGTAGTGCTCCTGCGCGCCTGTGTGCTGCGGCAGCCGCTGCAGTTCCGCGCCCCGGTGACATGGCCCATGCTGGCCCTCCTTCTGCTGGCATTTTACGGCGTCGTTTCGCAACCCAATGACGCTGTGACCTGGAGTTTGTTTGCGGCCAAATGGCTGGTGCCGTTCATCCTGTATCAGCTGGCAGCCTACATCTTTGATGACGCTCGATCTCTGCGAAGGTTCGAGACGTTCTCATTGATCGTGCTGGGATACCTCAGCCTTACCGCCATATTCTTCATGATCGATGCCAAGCAATTCATCTTTCCCCGCTACATTCTGGACGAGGGTCTGGGCTATCATGCCGACCGCGCGCGCGGACCCTTCTTGCAGGCCGTGGCCAACGGCGTTGCTCTAAATTTGCTCGGCCTGCTTGCCTTGAATTCATTCCGGCGCAAGCGCCTGCGGGGAATGTTGGCACTTCTGTTCCTGGTCGCATTGCCGCTGGCGATCGTTGCCACCAAGACCCGCGCCGTCTGGCTGTCTTTTGCCTTGTCAATTCTCGGGTTGCTTTTCTTTTCTCCAAGCCGGCGACTGCGGCGCGCCTGCCTGGGCCTCGTACTCGCTGGCAGCATGGGACTCGCCGCGGTCGTCGCTTTTGCCGATCGCAATGCTTCGCTAAACGATCGGCTGGAAGAACGCGGACCCGTGATATTCCGGATGGCTATCTATCAAGCCGGTTGGGAGATGTTCTTAAAGAAGCCGCTTGCCGGATGGGGTGCGGCCGATATGCAGACCGAGCTCTCCAAGAGGATCAGCGATTTTCACCAGGAACAGTTCTTCTTTCACAACACCTATCTTGAGATCGTCGTCCAATACGGGCTGGTGGGATTGCTGCTCTATCTGTGGATTGTGGTTGATCTCTTTAAGCTCGGTCGAAGCCGGAACCGACCCAGCTCGCGCGTGGACAGCGGTTTCTTGGATCAACAGTTCCGGGCACTATGGCCATTGCTGCTGGGAGTGTACCTGCTAAACGGCGCGTTTGTGGTCATGAATTACCAATTCGTGAATGGGTTCTTATTCACGATGGCCGGCTTGCTGGTCGCACAAAACCGCCGCAACCTGGAAGTCGCACCTGGCCGTTTGGCGCGTTGATGCCGACCGTCGCTTACCTCGCGAATCAATTTCCTTCTCCGGTTGAGCCATATGTCGCGCAGGAGATTCAGGAACTCCGCCGACGCGGAGTCACCGTGATCCCATGTAGTGCGCGCCATGACACAACTGCTCTTGATTCCGAACTGAGAGCCTTTGCAGCCGAAACCCTCTACCTGCAAAAGCTCCAGGTCAAGCTATCAATCTACGCCTCGGTCCTGTGCTTCGTGAAGTTTCCTACGCTCAAGGACTTCTATCGTCGCGCGCTGTTGCAGGGAAGCGAGCCTGTTGGACGGCGGCTGCACACTTTGCTGCATACCTGGCTTGGAGTTTACTACGCACTTCTGATCGAGAGACTGGGTGCAGAACACATCCACGTGCACCACGGATATTTCGCATCGTGGATTGCCATGGTGGCGGCCCGCTTCCTGGGAATCGAATTCAGCATGACCCTGCATGGATCGGATCTGCTGTTACACCCTGCGTATCTCGATACAAAACTGAAATACTGCAAGTTTTGCGTGACCATCTCTGAATTCAATCGGCAACATATTCTCCAACGCCATCCTGCGGTCCCATCAGACAAAGTCGTGGTGCGCCGCATGGGAGTTGATCCCGGCACACGCGACCTTCCTGCTTCGCAACCTTCCCGCAAAAACCCCCGGCTGGTTATGCTTGCGGTCGGCCGCTTGCATCCGGTCAAAGACCACGCTTTCCTGGTTCGAGCCTGCCGCCTGCTGAAGGACCGCAAGATCCCCTTCGCGTGCGTGATTGCTGGCGACGGTCCGCAGCGTGCATCCATCGAAGCGCTGGTGAGGGACTTGGATCTTGCAGCCGAGGTCCGGCTGGTTGGCCACTTGTCGCGTCCGCATCTCGAAGCCTACTACGCACGTGCTGAACTGGTCGTGCTCACCAGTCGCAGTGAGGGTATTCCGCTGGTCCTCATGGAAGCGATGGCTCGCGGCAAGCCTGTGCTGGCACCGGCGATCACCGGCATTCCGGAACTGGTACTGGACGGCAAGAATGGTTTTCTCTATCGCCCGGGCTCGCTGGAAGACTTTGTCGCGCGAGTAGAGGTGGTCCACGACTCCCCAGCCTCTTTCGGCCCACTTGGCCGGGCCGCCCGCCAGCACGTGCTTCAGCATTTCAATCGCGAAAAAAACCTCGCGGCCTTCTGCACTCTTCTTCTTAAGCACCTTAGCCCTGCGCACATCAGCCGAACCGTGGAGTGCCATTCCTATGAGAATCCTATTCTGCAATAAATACAACTTCCCCTTTAGCGGCACTGAGGTATACATGTTCGAGCTCATGGAATTAATGAGAGCTCAGGGACACGAAGTCGCCCTTTTTTCGATGGCGGATCCTCGTGGCGCGCCCACACCCTACGATGAGTATTTCTTGCCCCACATCGATTTCAAGAGCCCCGGCCAAGGATGGTTTGCGCGCGCCAAACTCGCAGCCCACGCCATCTATTCCACTGACGCCCGCCGGCGGCTGCGGCAGGTCATCGCCGCATTTCGTCCGGACGTCGCCCATGTGCGCAACATTTATCACCATCTGTCTCCATCCATTCTTTGGGAGCTGAAGGCGCAGGGCGTGCCCGTGCTCTATCATTTGAATGATTTCAAGCTGCTCTGCCCCACCTACAACATGGTCGCGAAAGGACAACCGTGCCAGCGCTGTCGTGGCGGACATTTCCGCCACGTTCTCACCGCAGGCTGTTACACCGGCCCACCTGGTTCCGCGTGGTTGCTGATGGCCGAGGCCTATTTCCATCGCTGGTTGGGAACCTACCAGAAATGCGTCGATCATTTCCTCGCCCCCAGCAGTTTCGCCAAGGAAAAACTTGTGCAAAATGGCTTCAACGCACAAAAGATTACGGTGCTTCCTCATTTCCAGAGGTTGCCAGCGCAAATTCCGCCGAATGCTGCACCCAACACGCCTATTCTCTACTTCGGCCGCCTCTCGCCGGAAAAGGGAGTCGCTGACCTTTTGCGGGCCATGAAATATCTGCCGCAGGTGCAGCTGCTAATCGCCGGCGATGGTCCGCAGAGACCCGAACTGGAAAGTCTGGCTCGTGAGCTGTGCCTGACCAATGTGAAGTTTGCTGGCCACGTGGGCGGCAAAGTCTTGGACTACATGATCGCCGCGGCACGCTTCACCGTGTTGCCCTCACGAGCTTACGAAACTCTGGGCAAGACCATTCTCGAATCCTACGCATGGGGACGCTCGGTGGTCGCGTCGGACCTGGGTTCACGGCGCGAACTGATCGATCAGGGCGAGACCGGACTTCTGTATCCGCCGGGCAATGTGGAGCAACTAGGGAAGGCCATCTCCTTTCTCGTGGAGCGGCCGGAGTTGACCGCCCAGATGGGCGTTACCGGGCGCAGATTCGTGGAAGCCCAGCACTCCCCCGAAGCTCACTATCACGCGTTAATGCGCCTATACACCCAAATGAGGCCATGGCCCGGGAAAGCCAAGAAAGCCATAGCCCTCCCCGCTACCGCTCCGCCGCTGCGCGTGGCCTTTATCGGTGGACGCGGCCTAGTTTCAAAATACAGTGGGATCGAAACCTACTACGAGGAAGTCGGCAAACGTTTGGTGGAAATGGGCCACGACGTCACGGTGTATTGCCGCAGTTACTTTACGCCCGCCCGGCCGACGTACGAAGGCATGCGGTTGGTGCGCCTGCCCACCTTCCGCTCAAAGCACCTTGAGACCTTCGTGCATACTTGGCTGAGCACAGTCCATGTAATGTTCAGCGGCTGCGACATTGTGCACTACCATGCCCAAGGTCCGGCGCTGTTTTCGTTCTTTCCACGCTTAGTGGGGATGAAGACGGTGGTCACGGTTCAGGGACAAGATTGGCAACGCAAGAAGTGGGGGCGCTTTGCCTCCTTCACTCTCCGTCTCGGAGAAGTCGCTTCGGCGCGGCTGCCGAACTGCACCATGGTCGTGTCCCAGACCCTGCAGCGGCACTATCAGACAGCTTATGGAGTCGGGACCACCTACGTACCCAATGGGTCTACGATCCGCAAACGAGTGGCTCCTTCGCAAATGCCGGAGTGGGGGCTCGAACCGGACAATTACATTCTGTTTCTAGGCAGATTCTCTCCCGAAAAAAATTGCCATTTGCTGATCGAGGCTTACGAGAAGCTCCACACCTCCGCCAAGCTGGTGCTTGCCGGCGGATCGAGTTACACCAGCGCCTACGTTGATCAATTGCGTAAACATCAGAGCGAACAGGTGGTCTTCCTCGACTGGGTTCACGGCGCGGCTTTGGATGAATTGCTTACCAATGCCGCGCTGTTTGTCCTGCCGTCCGACTTGGAAGGTCTCTCGCTGGCTCTTTTGGATGCGATGGGCGCCGCGGTCTGTGTGCTCACCAGCAATATCCCTGAAAACCGCGAGGTGATCGACGGTACCGGCTTCACTTTCCAACCCGGAGATGCCACCGACCTGGCGCGTATGTTACGGTTTCTGCTCTCCGACCCGCGAGCCCGATCGGTAGCGGGGAGAAATGCGCAAGCCCGAGTTCGGGAGCGTTATCTGTGGCCGCAGATTGCGGCTGAGATTGGACACTCGTATGTCGAATTGACCGACCGAACGACTGCGCTTGAGGCATACTCCCCAGAGGAGGCCACCGCAAGACAAACCTCGGAACAAGTCGGATAGGGTATGCCCGCAATTTCGCAGCGGCGATTGTCAGAACCCAAAGTCGCCTTCGAAATGAAACTGGCCAGGTCGCCTCCGCTTCGGGCACGTCTCCGCTAATCAGCAGATTCTTGTCAAGCCCCCGAAACCAGCCGATTCCTCGCAACTTATTGCCCTCAAAGCAAATATATTTTTGCAAATTTGGCGGGTTTACCCTATGCGAGCAGCTATCATGGAAGTAGAGGGTAAGAAACTTACCATGCGGCCCAATTTGTTGAGCGCCCGGGTATCCCTCAGATAAGTCCTTTAAAAGGGATATTTTACGTGGGTATCTCTTTTTCTGACCCAATCAATTCATAGATTTAGGCGGAAAACGCATTTTTCAGGGTATATACCCCGATAGGCCTCGTGGACATCACGAGCCGGCTCGCGAAGCAGAACTCGACACCGGGGATCTTCGCGAGAATCGAAGAACTGGACCGCAGGCCTTCTCGGGGGTAAAGTGATGAGCACCGCATCCAAGGAGGACGATGACTATGCCGCTACTTCAATTTCAAGGAACTGCCTTGGCACTCTCTACGGATGGCCTGGGCGCAGTTAGCCAGAAGCTGGGCGTACACGCGCCTGAGATCTGGACCGTACTGGCCGTCGAAACCTCGGGCTGCGGATACCTGCCCGATCTCCGGCCGCAAATACTCTATGAGCGCCATATCTTCCACCGCCTGACGCAGGGCCAATACGACGACGGAGATATCAGCGATCCCACCCCCGGCGGATACGGTCCATCCGGAGCGCACCAATATGACCGGCTCGCACTTGCCATCGCCAAGGATCGGACTGCTGCATTGCAGAGTTGTTCCTGGGGCATCGGGCAGATCATGGGCGAGAATTATGCCCTGGCAGGATTCACCGACGTGGAACAGATGGTCGCGGCTATGTCGCAGTCCGAAGATCAACAACTCGCCGCTATGGGTAATTTCCTGGTTAGTTCGCGATTAAACGGTCCGCTACAAGCGCACGATTGGGCGTCCTTCGCCCGCGGCTACAACGGCGCCAATTACGCCATCAACCGCTATGACATTCGCTTGAATGGTGAGTTCCAGAAGTATTCCGTCAGCGGTCTTCCTGACCTGAATGTACGCGCCGCCCAGCTCTATCTCACCTATCTCAATTTTCACCCGGGCTCGATTGATGGCGTTGCCGGAACGCACACCTTGTCAGCCCTTGCCGACTTCCAGTCGCAACGCGGACTGGCGAACACGAGTACCATCGATGCGGATGTGGTCGCGCAATTGTCTACCGCACTAGCAGACTCGGCAAGCATGCAGACGGCCGCCTAGCTAGCCAACCTTGAGACTTGGCCGTTAAGCGACTTGAATTGCTGTGATATTCCGGTGGTATACCACCTGTATGTTAGTAAAGTGTTGACAAACTCCGACAGGCTATGGAAAATGAGGCGATCTTTTCTGTCGAGGGGGGCCGTGACGAAAGCCTCTGCTGGACGCAAACGAAAGCAGCGTACTGCCGAGGCTGCGCCACGGTCACGACCCGCCCGCCTGCAAAGAACCCGCGATTCCCTTGGCGAGAGGGTCTATCGTGCTCTCAAACGCGACATCATTTCGGGCATTTTCCCCCCAGGAGCGGCTTTGAGCGAGAAGGCACTTGCACATCGATACAAAGGCAGCCGTACGCCGGTGCGCGAGGCGGCGGTGCGCCTGCAACAGGAACGCCTGTTGCGCGTTGTCCCGAACCGCGGCTATTTCGTGAGCCCCATCACGCTGCGCGAGCTCAACGAAGTCTACGAGTACCGCTCCGCGGTGGAGTGCGCGGCGGCTGATCTCGCGGCGCGAAAGGGAGCTGATCCGGAATTGCTGGAGCAGTTAACCGTGCTTGCTCGCACGCCCTATCAAGGCTACGACCGCAAGGGCTGCATGGCTTTCATCCAGGCGGATACCGCATTCCACGTCGGGATCGCACGCCTCTCCCGTAACCAGATGCTGGAACGAGCTGTGAGCGAGGCGCGCTGCCAGATGGAGCGCATCATGTACGCGGCCATTGACATCAACTATTACGGCGAGTTTCCCTTGCGCGAACACATGCAGATTTTGGACGCAATCCGCAACCACGATCCCCAACTCGCCCGTGAATGCATGTTCCAACACATCATTCAGTCGAAAGACAAGGTGCTCCGCTTGGCCAGTTCGAATCCGAGACAGCTTTAGCAGTTCGGACCTGTAGTCAGGAGTGAGTAGTGACCGAGTGATGCATTCGAAAAGAATACCTCCTTCAATAACGGATTGGGACGAAGAACAATGCAGGAATCGAAGCTCTCCATGGTCAATGCCGCGATGCCGGCCCCACCTGCCGCCGGCTTGGAGGCAACTTCATCCTCGGAAGGGCTGCATCGCCAACTGAGCCAGCGGCAGCTCAGCATGATCGCGATCGGCGGCGCCATCGGAGTCGGTCTGTTTCTGGGGAGCAGCGTAACCATCCAGTTGGCCGGACCGGGAGTGATCCTTAGCTATCTGCTGGGTGCCGCGATCACCGTCGTCGTCGCCTACGCTTTGGCAGAAATGGCGGTCGTACACCCGGTGGCAGGATCGTTCGGCGTCTATGCCGAGCGCTACCTGAGCCCCTGGGCCGGGTTCTCCGTCCGCGCCACTTACGGGCTGATCCAGATCATTGCCATCGGCGCCGAGGTCACCGCGGTTGCGATCTACATGTCATTCTGGTTCCCCGCGGTTCCGGGCTGGGTGTGGGTGACTTCCGCATCCTTAGGTTTGGTGATGATCAATGCCTTGCAAGTGGGCTGGTTCGGAGAATTCGAGTACTGGTTCGCTTTGATCAAGGTTGTAGCCATCATGGTTTTCGTGATCATCGGCGCCCTGCTGATCTTCGGCTTGACCTCGACACCTGCGATCGGTTTCAGCAATCTCACCGCGCACGGTGGTTTTCTGCCTCACGGGTGGACAGGCGTTTGGCTGGCTCTGACCCTGGTGATCACCAGCTATATGGGCGTCGAGGTGATCGCTGTGACCGCGGGCGAAGCGCAACGTCCCGAAGAATCGGTGCCCAGGGCCATGCGGACAATACTGTTGCGGCTGATCCTCTTTTACGTCCTCGCCATCGCCGTGATGTTGGCCATGTCGCCCTGGGACCGAACCGCGTCCGCTGGGATTACCGGCAGTCCATTCGTACGCGCTTTCACTGCCGTGCGCATACCGTACGCAGCCAGCGTGATGAACCTGGTAGTAATTACGGCGGCACTGTCCAGCGCCAACACCAACTTATATCTAACCACGCGAATGCTGTTCTCCTTGTCGCGCGGCCGCTATGCACCCGCCTGGCTCGGACAACTGAGCACGACAGGCGTACCTCGAGCCGCCCTGGCGGCTTCCACCGGCGGCATGGTTGCCGCCATCTTTCTCGCAATCTATGCGCCTCAAAAAGCTTTCTTGCTTCTCTATGGCACGGCGGTGGCAGGAATGTTTTTCGTGTGGCTGGTGGTGCTCGCCACGCACCTGCGTTTCCGCAGCGCACTGGGACCGGAGCGGGTTGCCCAACTTCGCTTGCGATTGAGGCTACACCCGTTGCCGACATTGCTCGGCTTGGTTTTTCTTCTGAGCATCGCAGGCAGCACATTCTTTGTTCGCGGACTCGAGTACACGGTGCCGACTTTTGCTGTGTTCTTAGGCGCGATAACCCTGGCGTATTGGTTTCAGTCTGCGGTGACAAATCGGGAGACTAGCAGTGATCGAGAATAGTACGCAATTGGAATTTCCGGTTACAGACCTCCGGGCTTCCTTTCCTGCCCTGAATAACGGCGAGGACTTCGTATTCTTCGACAACGCCGCCGGCGCACAGATACCCCAGTGCGTCCTGGAAGCGGTTACCTCGCACCTGGTGAATTGCAACGTCCAGCGCGGCGGACTGTACCGAAAGAGCAAGCAGGTCGACGCCACGCTGGCGCGAGCGCGCCAGAGCGTTTGCGAGTTGGTCAATGCTTACCACCCGGACGAAATTGCGTTCGGCATGAATGCCACGTCTTTCATTCGCCTGGTCAGCCTGGCCATCGGGCAGACACTCGGAGAGCGCCGCGAAATCGTGGTCACGGAGATGGACCACGAGGCCAACATCGCCACGTGGCTCGCGCTGGAACGGGAAGGCGCGCAGTTCCGGTGGTGGCGCACGCGGGACGACGGAAACCTGCATGTCGCCGATCTTGTGCCTTTGCTCTCGCCCGCCACCCGCCTGGTGGCGTGTACGGCCGCATCCAATGCCATCGGATCCTTGGTGGATGTCGCGGAGGTCGCGAAGCACGCGCATTCCGTCGGCGCCGAGGTCTTTCTCGATTGCGTTCACTACGCGGCTCACCATGCGATCGACGTGCAGGCATTCGACTGCGATTACTTGGTCTGCTCCGGCTATAAAGTCTTTTCTCCGCACATGGGCTTTCTCTGGGGAAGGCGGGAACTGCTGGAGAAGCTGCCTACGTTTCGCGAAGACTTCATTCCTAATCGGCCACCTGCCAAGATCGAAGTGGGAACGTTTGTGTACGAGAACGTGGCGGGTATGGATGCGGCGGTGGCTTATCTGGCAGCCCTGGGCGAACCTGCCGATGACGCAGCGCCGTCTGGCTCGCGTCGCGACCGGTTGCTGCGGGCGATGGAGGCGATCCGCATTTACGAGCAATCACTCTCCCTCGAAATGCTTCGCGTTCTGCAAGAAGCGGGGGCGGAAGTTTACGGCATTCGTGATCCTGAACAGGTGAGCCGACGCGTGCCCACCTTCGGCTTCAACCTGGACGGTATTCCCCCCGCCAAGGTAGCCCGAGAGATGGCGCGAAAGCGCATCGGCGTACGCAACGGACACATGTATTCGCCGCGTTTAATGCAGCGCCTCGGACTTAAGCAGGAAGCTGGCGCGGTCCGCGCCTCCCTGGTGCATTACAACACAGTGGACGAGGTTCGGCGGTTTGGAGAAGTTCTGCGCGAGATCCGCGCAAACCACAAATAGTGAGGAAGGAAAGATTGCGGCATCGCAGACTACGGGGAGGCCACGATGAGAAACCAGACTCTGCCTGTGAGTGTGTTCTGTTTGGCGGTGGTGGTTGCGGCGCTGGCCCAGGGCGGCGCGACCGGAGCCATCAGCGGTACGATCCAGGACGTCAGCGGGGCGGTCCTGCCGGGCGCGGAAATTCGAATCGTGAATCAGGCTACGGGCAGCCTGGTCCGTGCACTGACTTCCAATGACCGCGGATTTTTCAGCGCTTTGCTGCTTCCCATCGGAACCTATGAACTGGATGTGCACAGCGGCGGATTTGCTGAAACCAAAGTTCCGGATGTCGCGGTGCGCGTCACCGAAACAACCGCCCTGACTGTCACTCTGCGTCCCAGCCAGATCAAGGAAACCGTCGTGGTGCAGTCGGAGGTGGCGCCAGTGGATACTTCCTCTCCAGCCACCGGACAGACCGTCGAGTCCAACGCGCTTGAGAGCTTGCCGCTGCCCACGCGCAACGTTCAGCAACTGCTAGCCCTTTCAACCGGCACATCCACCGATCTCACCGCCGCCGGACAACTCGGCCGCGGCGACATTCGCATGAACGTGAACGGCCAGCGCGAGGGAAACAATAATTTCCTGATCGAAGGCATCAGCGCCAGCGACTACAACCTGGGTGAGTTGACCAACACTCCTCTGCCAAGTCCGGACGCAATCTACGAATTCAAGGTGCAGACCAGCCTCTACGACGCGACCCAGGGCCGTGCCGGCGGCGGCAACGTCAACGCGATTCTGCGCAGTGGCACGCAAAATTTTCATGGCTCGCTGTTCGAATTCTTCCGCAACGACGTGCTGAATGCCAACGACTTCTTTTTCAATCGCAATGACCAGCCCCGCCCGTCCGTCAAGCAGAACATCTTCGGCGGGAGCTTGGGCGGTCCTATCGGTAGCGAAGGCCGCTACGGCTTTTTCTTTCTGAACTACCAGGGCACGCGCCAGCGCAGCGGCCTTTCTCCCGGAACTTTCATTGTGACCAGTCTTCCGGTGTTGCCCGCGGATCGCTCGAATGCCTCACTGCTCAACACCTTCTTTCCGGGACAGACCGGGGTCCAGATCGATCCAGTTGTTTCCAAGCTGCTGAATGAGAAAAGCGGCCAATTTGCCGGCGTTGGAGGGGGCTACCTGTTTCCGACAGTGCCGGGAACGCCAGGCTTTGACGCGGCCACTGGGTCGGTCAATACCGGACCTCTAGCGGTGAGCAGGCCGGGCAAATTCCGCGACGACCAGTTCACTGCGAACTGGGACCGCATCTTCAACAGCGGAAAAGACACCTTTATGGAGAGATTTTTCTTCACCAATTTTTCTTCATTCCTGCCGTTTGGAGCGAGCGGTCTGGCATCCGCTTTTGGCGCAGCCATCAGCCCCACCGATCTGGGTTTTCCTATCTCTCTGCCGGTGCACGACCGCTTCCTGACTCTTTCCGAAACCCACACGTTCTCTCCCCGAATGATCAACGAAATTCGTCTGGGCTGGGTCCGCATCGCCAACGACATTAATAATGTGCAAGTGATCGGGTTGAACGACTTGGGCATTGCCCGTCCCAACAGCAACGTCGACACCAACATTTACCGCTTCCAGTTCGCGCAAAGCGGATTCCAGTTCGGCCCTACGCCGCCAGCCAGTCAATCGCAACACCAGGACAACTTCACCGTGCTCGACACCGTGAGCGACAGTTGGGGCCGCCACCAACTGCGCTTCGGAGGCGAAGTCGACCGGATCTACTTGAACAAAAGCTTCCCTCAGCTCTTCAACGGGCTAGTCGTTTTCGCGCCGACTCCGCCCTCCGGCCCGACCGATCCGTGCGCTCTCAGTCCCATCGGCTACTGTTCCGACTTTCAAAATTTTCTTCGCGGATTCCCGGTTGTCAGCGGTAGCGGAAGTGGCGTCTCCAACCATGAATACCGGATTAACGCCTTTGCCGGATTCCTCCAGGATGATTTCCACGCCGGGCGAGACCTCACGCTCAACCTTGGACTGCGCTGGGAATTGGACGGCGCGGTTTCCGACAACCTGAATCACATCGGCAATCTCGTGCCGGACCTGGTTTCTCAGGATAAGGCTCCATGGATTTTTCCCAAAGGCGTGAACCAACTTCATGTGCCGGGCTTAGTGGGCACCGCTTCTCCAACCACGACTAACAACGGTTACGCCTCCAACTGGGGACCGCGCATCGGCTTCGCTTGGGACGTTCTTGGTCATCAGACGACGGTGGTTCGTGGTGGTTACGGCATTTACTACGAAAGGGAAGACAACGGCGCAGTCGACAACCTGGGATTCAGCTCGCCCTTTCTTGCAGGATCGTTTGGACCAGGAGCTCCGGGCAGTCTAGCCAATCTGCCAGCGTTCAGCATTCTCCCGCCAGCAGGCGTGATCTCGCCAAATTTCGTCCCCAGCCTTTCTCATTTCCTTGGCTTTGTGGATGCCAGCGGGAACCCCACGCATGACACCACCCAGACTCCGGTCTTCGACGGCAACAGCATATTCCTGATTGCGCTCGAGACTCCCCAACACTACGTTTCCCCCAACGTGCAACAGTGGAATCTGACTCTGCAGCATCAGTTGGGCCATCAGTGGGTGATGGAGATCGGCTATGTCGGAACCAAGGGCACGCACCTGCGCGAGACCCGCACTACGATTCAGCCGTACATCGTGGGCCCGCAGAATCCCGTGACCCTGACCGCGCAGGACGGCACATCGTACACGATTACTCAGAATAGCGTCGCCAACGCACCGGCACGTTCGCGTGTGCTGGGTCTTGGACCCTCCGGTATGCAGTTCTTCGGCAACGACGCCGATTCCCACTATAACTCGCTGCAGGCCACGTTATCGCGCCGGGTCAAGCGCTTCTATTTCCAGGCTGCCTACACCTTTTCCAAAGCCATGGACGACAACTCCTCCGACAACACTTCTTTCAACACCGCGGTAAACGACCAGACCAATCTAAGCGCATCGCGTGGCCTCTCTGATTTCGACCGCACCCATCGGCTGGTCATTTCGTATACCTACGATCTCCCGTTCTTCGAGCACAGTTCTAGTTTGGCCGGAAAGGCGTTTTCCAAATGGCAGATCGGCGGCTTCACCACCTTCCAATCAGGCACACCTTTTTCGGTGGTGGATTCAGCGGGCGCGACTTGCTTCACACCCATCGGTCCCGATCAGTCTCTTGCTAGCCTGGCGCCTGGAGCCAGCCTGGCCGACGGACTCACCCACGGCAGCGTCGAATCGCGTCTGGATCACTACCTCAACATCAAGGCTTTTACTCCAGCACCCGTCGTGGGTTCCGATGGCTGCACCGTGTACGGAAACCTGCGCCGCAACCTCTACCGCGGACCGGCGCAGCAGGACTGGGATTTTTCTGCTTCCAAAACCTTTCCCCTGACCGAGAAGCAGCAAATCGAACTCCGCTCCGAGTTCTTCAACCTCTGGAACCATCCCAGCTTCAATAGTCCGAGCTTCTTCGATGTCAGCGGCCCGAACTTTGGCGAGATTACGAACACGGTCGGCACGCCGCGCCTGATTCAGTTCGCCTTGAGATATTCCTTCTAATGGGAAGGCGATTGGAGTTATCGTTCGCTCCCCACGTCGTTTGCCGTAACCCACATGATGGCAACATGCTATCTTTTAGCTGGCGGATCGAGAGCTTTGCAACCTATGCGTCCGCTTGAACGAGGTTGAAGTGAAACCCTTCACACGCATCACCGTGGACCCTAGCCAAATGGGTGGCCTCCCGTGCATCCGGGGTCTGCGTATTCCGGTCGCAACCGTTGTCGGTATGGTAGGCGACGGCATGGCGGAAGCGGAAATCCTGAATGCATACCCCGACCTTGATGTCGAGGACGTTCGCGAAGCGCTGCGCTACGCAGCTGAGGCCGTCCGCGAGCGGGAACTTCCGGTCCCTGGTGGTTCTTGAAGTTCCTGGTTGACAACGCTTTGTCACCTTCAATCGCGGAGGGTTTGCGCTTCGCCGGCCACAACGCGATTCATATCCGCGACTACAACATGCAGAAGGCGACCGATGTTGAAGTTTTTGCGCGTGCCGCGGAAGAAGATCGAATCCTAATCTCTGCTGATACGGATTTTGGTACCTTACTCGCTCTGCGCAACACAGGGAAGCCATCCATCATTCTGCTTCGGCGTGGCCCCAAACGTCCTGCGGTTCAATTGCGACTTCTGCTGGCAGCGATGCCTGTGATTGAGGGGCCTCTGGGCGAAGGCAGCATCGTCGTCATTGAAGAAAAGCGAATTCGCGTCCGGCGCTTACCTGTGGGAGGCCCAGAATAGGAACGGCTCAAGGACTTCGGTTGTGCGACCCAGCTGCACGTTTGATTCAGTTCGCACTCAGATATTCCTTTTAAATGGGAAGGTGATTCCGGTGATCGGACGCTCTCGTCGTTGTTTCGTAGTAACCGCCGTGGTAACACAACTATTCACCATCAAGGCCGTGGCTGCCGCGCAAGCGCAGCCCTTTCCATCCGCCGGCTTGCCGGCGATCTACGAAAAGCTACGCCACGAAATTGCAAGCATCAAGGTTTTCGACAACCATGGGCATCCGGGATTGCCCGACGATACTGATGTAGATGCGATGAGCCTGCCAGCCACCAGTTCCTTGCCGTTTCGTTTGCGGGAAGAAAACCCGGAGTTCGTTTCCGCGGCCCACGCACTCTTCGGGTACCCTTACGCTGATTTTTCTCGCGAACATGTGTCTTCTCTGGTCAAAGAAAAGCAACGTCTTCGCGAGTGGCTGGGCCCTGCCTACTTCTCCCACATTCTGGATCAGGTTGGCATCGAGACTGCGGTCGCCAACCGGGTTTCCATGCCCAGCTACCTCCAGCCCACTCGCTTCCGCTGGGTCTTTTTTGTAGATGCGTTTCTTTTTCCCCTGAACAATCAGGAACTAGCCTCGATGAATCCAGACCTGCAACTGAACGTGCCGCTCGAAGAGAAGCTTCTCCATCGCTATCTGGCGCAAGCCCACCTCGGCCAGCTTCCTGGAGATTTTGCGGACTACCTCGCCTTCATTTCCGGAATCCTGGAAGCAAACCAGAAAGCCGGCGCGGTTGGAATCAAGTTCGAGATTGCCTACTTTCGTCCGCTCCTATTTTCCGATCCGGCGCAGCAGCAGGCAGCCGCCATTTACTCGAAGTATGTCCGCGGAGGGAAGGTCCCCGACTCCGAGTATCAAGATCTGCAGGACTTTCTGTTTCGCTACTTACTAAGGGAGGCAGCCCGGTTGCAACTTCCGGTGCAGATTCACACCGCGGTCGGCGGCGGCGACTACTTCAACCTGAGCGGCGGGAAGGTGATGAACCTGGAAAACATTCTGCGCGACCCGCGCTTCGAGAAGGTCACGTTTGTGCTGCTGCACGGTGGCTTTCCCTATGAGCGCGAAGCCATCTGGCTGGCCGCGCGCAAAAACGTCTATTTCGATAGCTCTCTGATGGGATTGTTTCTTTATCCGGAGCAGTTGAAGAATGCATTGCGACAGTGGTTGGAGCTTTTTCCCGAGAAAATCATGTATGGCTCGGACACGTTTCCCATCAGCGACAGCCTGGGCGCGGAGGAGTCCTACTGGGTGGCAACGGAGTCGGCGAGGAGCGCACTAGCCGCGGCGCTCGCGGAAATGGTTTCCGAAAAGGAGATCAGCGATGAGCAAGCCGTCGCCATCGCCCACGCTTATCTGCACGATACCGCCGCCAGGATCTACGAAAGACCGTGAGATCGGCTTCCGATATTTGGTCGGGGCGATAGGATTTGAACCTACGACCCCCTGCGCCCAAGGCAGGTGCGCTACCAGGCTGCGCTACGCCCCGACTCTAACTGCTTCACTGATTCTAAATCACTTCCACGAACCAGACCACCGATGGGACTCGAACTTGTGTCCATTTCTTGTGCAACTGTGACAAAACCCCGCCGGACTCTTGCCGCTCTTTTATCCAGAGGACCAGGTTCGTGAGAGCGTTCTCCCAGGTCATTGCACGCTTTCCTTACCTGGCGATGGCACTTGCGGAACTGGTTCACAGCTTTCAGCAGGTGCTTAGACACGCGGGGTTACCTCCGACCAGGGTTGGCGCCGTGAGTTTAGACTAGTCTTTGCCCGTTTCGGATTTGTGCGCGGAGGACGTAATGAATGAGTTGGCAGGCCCTCTTGACTTCTGGCATGGCCAGCGAAATAGACCTGTTTACCTTTGCGTCGTCTGACGACAACGCCAGCCGATCTCAGCACCGTGGCGTGTTGTGAGAGGTTGGCCTTCGAGATCCCGCGTCCTTTCTGAATTTCAGCAGCTGACCAGTCGCGTTTGCCCTGGAGATCCAAGAAGTGCAGACGAGTTTGCGAAAGCCTTGCAGATCAGCACCTGTGGCTCAAGAATCTCGTTTTCCACGTCAGATTGCTTGCTACCCTTTTTCATCGTCGAACCATCGTTACTAGGAATCAGCTGCGGTTGCAAAACTGCGGTGGCCACCATGTCACCTCCTATTCGCGGAGTTCGTCGCGAAATTCAGCATGGATCCCCATCTGCCCCCTGGGTTGCTATCCGGCTTTTCTTCCGTGATGGAGTACCCTTCATAGATACTTCGTATTTATTTATTGCAACTCGCTACTGCATCGCGCTTATCCTCGACCGATGCGATATCGCGGTGGAGTGCTGACTTCCCCTTTCAGGTTGCACCTCATTCGTGGTACCTTCCGGCAAGTGGCTAATTTCTCAGCAGAGTCGTGGAGCGGCTGCACACTCCTCTAAGGTCTAAACGCCCTCGATCGCGTGCCGGTTTAACATCTACGGAGTCGGATATAGAGGATGGACGACACCCGCTCGTTGACGAAGCAGCTGCAAAGCTTTTCCGGCGGTGATCGAGAGATCGCAGAAGCGATTCTGCGTGAAGTTCTCCCCACCTTGCACCAGATCGCGGTCAGAGAATTGCGCCGCGAACGCTATGTTGCGCCCCTGTCCCCCACCGAACTGATCAACGAAGTCTGGCTGCGCAGCCTGCGGAAGGGCGGCTGGCAGGTCAACAGCCGCGAACATTTTTATGCGATCGCGGCCTTGGCCATGCGCAGAGTGCTGGTTGACTTCGCCCGGCAAAGGCTGGCACAGCGGCGCGGCGATGGCGAGAAGGCGCATTCGCTGGACGAGGCACGTGCACTCGAACGAAGTGACGAACGCACCGACGCTAGCGATGCGGAAAGCGTTATTCAGATTGGAATGCTAATGGAGCGATTGGAAAAAGCGATTCCCGATGCGGCGCGAATCGTAGATATGCACTACTTCGCCGGCTTTACCCTGCAGGAGATTGCTAATGTTACGGGCCTTACCTTTCGTCAGGTGCGGCACCTTTGGGAGAAAGGCCGGGATTGGCTGAAGGACCGGGTGTGATCGACCCGTCCGCATACGCATACCTCACACCTTGTTGGCCATGCAGGCTAGATCTTTTGCAACCTGGTTGGCAAATGCACTCGCGTTTTTCGGTCGTCGCGACGGATCGAACTCCAGCGCCAAACTGATCAGATCGATGGAGGCAGAGGACAGTCCGAAGTTGAGTCCGGTTAACAACTCGCGCACGCGTTCCGGCAAATCCATCGAAGCGTCTGGCAGCAGCGTGGAGAGGCGTTGCCCGGTGAGCATTTCAATTACGATCTTCGCCAGGCTGTAAATGTCGGTGGAGGAATCGGCAAAGCCGATCGACTGCTCCGGGGCCATATAGTAGATCGTCCCGGCTGCGCGCGATAACCCGTGAAGGGTTTCATCGGGGTCCTGGACGATAGCAATCGAGAAATCGATCAGTACCAGATCTTGCCCGGCTGGACTGCCATTGCGGATCATCAGATTTTCAGGCTTGAGATCACGATGGCAGATTCCAGCCGCATGAATCTCTTCCAGCGCGCTACCCGTTTGGCGCAGGTAGCTCGCGGTTTGCTCCGGCGAAAGCCCGCCTTTCTCCAACTTCTCGCGCAGGGTTTGGCCTTCGACAAAGTCCATCACGAGATAGGGTGATCCAGCTGGCGTCGTTCCATGACCAAAGATTCGGACCACGTTTGGATGGCAGATCTTTTCCAGTGCCAATACCTCTTGCTGGAATCGCCTAACCATCCAATCTTTGTCCATCAACTCCTGACGAAAGATTTTGATCGCGCAGGATCGGCCTGCCTGCTGCAGGTCCTTTCCTCGCGCCACTGTGGCGAAACCTCCTCGGGCCAGGACGGGGCCGACTTCGAAGCGGGAATCCAACACCGTGCCGGCAAGCTGGCCAATCTCCGGAGAAAGCGCCGCCAGACGCCATTCTCCAAGCGCCGGAAGTGTCTTGGCAGCGCGTTCGGTGCGTCTCTTGCGCCAGCGGTAGGCCCCTGCTACGCCAAGGCTTCCGCTAGCGGCGAAGCCGAGGATTGCTGGCCACGACAGCCAGATGGGTTTCAGAATGCTGAAGGACTTGGCAGTCACTGCCGACCAGGGGCCGGAACCCAACTGTGCCTGCACCTCCAGCGTATGCGCCCCGGAACGTAATTTGCCCAGATGAAAATCAAGTTCGCGCTGCGTGATCCACGATGATTGTTCCGGCAAGAGCCGGTAGCGCACTCGGAGAGCGTTCCGCCGATCGAACTGCAGGGAGCCAATGTGTGCGACGACCTCGGTTCCACTCTTGATCTCGCGCACGAGGCCGGCCATCTCAGCCTGACCACCGTTCAGCGAAAACGCTGACACAAACACCGAGGGCGGGTAATCAGGATGAAGCAGGTCATCGGGAGGAAAGAGATGAATCACGGAGTTCTCGGCTCCAAACCATATCGATCCGTCGGAATCTTCAAAGAACGAGTTCTGATTGGTGTCGACGGCGGGCAAGCCATCCACACGATTCAACTGCAGCCATTGTCCTTGCCGCGCCTGTTCGAGATCGGCGACGTACACTCCGTCGGGAGTGCCACGCCACAGCCAGCCGCGCCGGTCGGAACCAAAAAAATAGGTTCGGTTCTTCGCCCCTTCGTTCTGGAATTGTTGAATCACGGGATGAGGCGATCTGGGGTCGTGAATCAGTGCGAATCCGGGAAGCGTGTCGTACGCATACCAGAAGTCTCCCTGGCTATCCTCGGTCATGGAGCCACAACTGTTCTGCAGCAAGCCATCCCCGGTTGTGATCGAGTGCCATGCGGATTGGTGCAGGCGACTCAATCCGGCGGTAGAGCACGTCCACAGATCGCCTTGGCGGTCGAATCTTATTCCTTGGATAAAGAACTGTTCAGCCGTCGCCTTCTGCTGCACTCGAAAATCGTGCCCGTTCGGAACCAGCCGATAGACTCCGGTGCCGCCTGCCCACTCGCTTCCGTCCGCGGCTCGTGTCAATAGCCATACAGGAAGCGGAGGCGAACGGCGAAGTATCTTGCCGGCGGAGTTCATCTGAATGACGGCGAAGCTGGTCACCGGCACCATCAAGGTATTGTTTGGTCCTGGAGAAAAGCGTCCCGCCGGTCCCGGCAAAACCCGCCAATGCGATCGATCCCTGTCAAGAATCTGGTTGTAGACATCAGACAAAGCGAAGACGTTGTCTCCAGTGCGCAGAACCGTCCAGACCGAGCCTTTCAGGCCATCGCGAGCCGACCAGAATTCCATTTTGGTGTGAAACGGCAGGACATACAAACCGGACGTACTGCTGATCCACAGACTGTCATCTTTCCCCGGGACGGCGGTTATGACGTTCGGGCAGCCATTGCTCCCGTTGAGCACTCGAAAATTCCCTGGGCGGCCCAGAGCAAGCTTTCCATAACTCGGGATTCCGATCGTCCCGTCGGCCATTTCAAACAGCGATGGAAACCCAAGGCTGGCCACACTGGCGGGGATATTGACGGGCGCAGGATCCGATGGGCACTGATAGGAGGCTGGCGTACGCCCCCGCCACCATATGCATCCGAAACGGTCTCGCCAAACCACCGATATGTCTTGGGCATAGGCAGCGTTGATGCCGGTTTGTGCCTGGTGTCGTGTAATCGCAAGAGGAAGTCCGGGCTTCCAAGCGACGAGCTCATCGGCGGACAGTTCGCAATAACCTTCGATACATCCGTACAGAACATGCCCGGTGTGATCCAGCCGGTATTGCATCTGCTGCACCGGCTCCTGGATGACGTCTGCTTTCCATTCCCCTTGCATCCGTGAAATGCGGATGAGTGCAGCATGGTGCGGAGGGTCGTCGGAGGACTGTGCCAAAGTTGCCAGAAATACATCGGGGGCGATCTGCGTGATTCCTGCCAGAGCGATGCCGTCGAATTTCTTCTGAAGTTCTCCTTGCTGGAACCTGTAAATGCCTGTGCTAGAGGAAATCCAAATGGCCCCGTCCATGTCTTCGGCAAGACCCCTGACGATCGCTTTCGGGAACTGGTCTTTCAGAGGTTCGATGAATCGGCTTCCATCAAAGTAGTAGAACCCCTCCGACCCAGCCTCGCAACCGGCGAGCCAAAGCCCTCCACGGCGATCCTCGAACGGGAACATGCAGCCTTGGGGAGCATTGGGCGCTGTCATGTGCAGGAATGGATATTGCTGCGCGCAGGCCAGAGCGGCCGACAACAGGCCAAGGATGCAGATGTAAGAAAAGCGCACACCATACCCTGCGGATTTGCATGCCGGAGATGCCATTGTTATGTAGGAGCCGATGCTACAAGTCACTTGTCGTGGCATTCCTTCAGGCATACCGCAATCCGTGAAATCAATATGCCTGTGGGATCTGGATTTGAAAACCGACTTCACGACGGGCAGCTAGCGCCCTCGTCTTGCCAGCATAGCTCACATCTCGAGGTTATGCGGGCGGAGTCGGTCGCGTTTCCGGCATCGGCGTAAATATTCTTGGCAAAAGTGTCGGCTCCTTCCGCAGATATAGTCGAGAACCTCTGGCTGCCATTGGGGTCAGCCGACTGCAACACTCCGGACATACTGCCCAGGGAGCAACAGGTTGAAGAGGAGACAGAAAATGAAGATTCTATCGAAGACGGCTTTCCGAAAACCATCCACCCTTGCCAGCACCGTGCTGCTTGGCTTCCTTGTGGCCAGTTCGCTGACGTTGGCCCAGACTCCACCCGTCGTGCCTGTTGTTCCTAAGAAGCCGGCTCCAGCATCTGCCAAGACGGCCACTCCGGTGAAGCCGGCGGTCCCAGTCAAGGCAGTAGCGATAACACCTGTCAAGCAACTCGCGGCCCCCGCTCAGGCAGCATCCTCGAAAGCCCAACCGCCGATTGGCAGCGCATATGGCGCGCCGCCCGCAATCACAAACCAAAGCGCACAGCCCGGAACGAGCGTGGTCCCCTCGGCGTTATCTCAGACGAATCCCAGTTCGGTTGCAGCGCCGTCGAACGCCCTGACGTCAGCAGGCTCGAGTGCGGGCGATTCCCGCGCCCCGGTGGCAGGCCAAGGGGTGGGAACTTTCCTCTGGCCGGGCGGTTGGACTCTGACGGCGTACGGTTGCTTCCGCACTGGCACCCGTCTGTTTTGCGATTTTGACACCACCAATCAGAACAATCTGCCAGCCAACACCAGTATCTGGTCCGGAGCCGGGGGGGTTAATCTGGTCGATGACGGCGGGAAGATTACGCTACGTCACAATGCCTTTTTCGTGGGTGAGGACGGCAGCCAGTTCCAAACTGCTTACATCTCTCCGCAACCGGTACGCTTTATTATTGAGTACGACGACGTGGACCCGCGCTACACTTCGATCTCGTTAGTGTTTGTCCGCGATCGGATCCAACGGGTTCCCGTAACGCTGATCGATCCGAGTCAACCAGCCGGAAGGATGCCGGCCCGAGCCTTCGCGAGCGCCCCAGCTTCCGGAACCCAGCAGGCTGCCCAGCCGGCAGCCAACGACGCACTCGGCAAAGCAACCAATACCGTCAACAATGTGAACGATCAGAAGAAAAAAGCCCAGGGGCTTTGGCAATCGCTGCAGGGCTCGGTTCAGCCTCATTGACCACTAGTTTACGCCGGCAGCGATCAAGGCGGAGTCACGGTTGGCGAAGCACGTCTTAGCAGCAAGAATGACGTCAGTAGAAAAATGAATGGAGTCATATATAGATACCAAAGGCAGGGCCCACTGGCGCAAGTCCGTGCCCTTGTGTGTCTATGGCGCCAGCATGTCCCATCGTCGCCTCAATCACTGCGTTTTCGGAACGTACTGAGCCTCACCGTTACCGAACGACCAGTCTTCCTTGTGCACTTCGACCAGGCTGATGAAGACATCCTCTCGTCTTAAATTCAGGCCCTTGTGCAAACCATCAGCAACAGCTTTGTAGAACAGTTGCTTGGTCTCAACCGACCGGCCCTCGTTCAGTGTGATCTGGAGAAAGATGCAGTCGTCCGAGCGGCGAACGCCGAGATAGTCCCGGCTGTAGTTCAGGCTGGTGCGCGGATGCTCCGTGATGATCTGAAACCGGTCGTCCTTGGGCACATTCAATGTATCCAGCATCGCGCAATAAACGATTTCGCCAACACTCGCGCGATACTCCAGCGTCTTTCCTTCAAGCAGGTCGATTCGAACGATTGGCATACATTCTCCTCGTCATCGTACGGAATGCGGTCGGGTTAATATTCGGTGCGTCAATAGGGTGCATGAATCAGTGGATTGCGAACAAGACATCGCGGTGGAAAGCCAAAACATCCTAGTGTCCCACCGCTTGGGAATCCCGCCTCGTGTTTCACTTGAATACACCGGGCTTTATTCTTTGAACTGCGGAAGTCCGGCTAGATAGTTAGGTATAGAGTCAACGCCCGCTAGCTCTGCATTCTCATGCTGCCTCGCCTTGTTGGCAATGTGGCGATACTCCTGCGTCAGACCGTCATACCCCCACGCGAAAGCACGCGCATCCTCTACATAGATGTACGACGCAGGATGGATTTCGCCCAAAATGTCTTGCAATCCCCTGAAGGCCGCGTCGACGTATCGCGCCATTTCATCCTTGGTGTTCGTGCCCTCGGTGACTTTGACGTCGAAGTAAAAGCTCTTCTTGCGCTGCTGGCTGAGCGACGCGCCTCCCACGAACCATTGGTCTTCGGGAACATAGTCGATTGCAACAGCCGTGACATCACGCTTCTTCCCAAGGATTGTAGCGGTGAGGTCCACGAGAAGCGATGCGACCTTTGTTGTAGTTTCTGGATTAGGGGCCCCAGCGATTTTAACGTTCAGAATTGGCATGACTATTTACCTCCTCTATAATTAGCTATACAACTATAAGATGCATGCATCCATGATTAAGACTCAAACGTTCAACCAAGGCCTTCCTTGACTGACCTAAGCTTCTCGACTGCATTTGCAAACTCCGCCTCCCCGAGAATGGCCTTCACCTTGGCCGTCATTTGGGCACTGGCTAGTTCTATGCCCTTGGCTTGGGCCTTAGCTTTCGCCGTCGGCACCACGACGAACTCACGATTGTCTGCCTTCGCTACTTGCCGTTCGATCAGCCGCTTGTGTTGCAGGTGATCGAGCAAGCGTGTCGCCGTCGCACGGGCAATGCCGAGCGTGTCAGCCAACTCCGACGGCCTACATCCAGGATTGGCAATCACGGCGCGGAGACAAAAAGCTTGCGCAGGAGTGAGTCCGAAGCCGCTGAAAGCATCGGTCCAGGCCTTCTCGACCGTCCTTGCGAGCGACATTGTATTGAAGTAAAGGCAGCGCTCGAACATGAATATAAGAGTACCAGAATATCGTTAGCTATGCAACTAGTATTCCATTTACGGTACCGGCTTTTCAGAAATCAGAGTTTATCAAGGGACGGCCAAGCCGCTACAATGGCGCGATAAACGCCCCTGCATTCACCGAATCGATGTCAATTCCCGAGTCGTCGGCAACTCGACAGTAACCCCACCGTCTTGGCGGTACTCCGATTGTCGGCGATCGGTCTAAATACGTTTGACCAGATCGTCCCCGCAATCCCTCGCTACCCGTTCAAAGTCGTTCATTGACGGAATCCAGTGAGGCCTGCCCTCGGCGACCATTTCGATGTGGCGATCATCGAGCCAGTCCATGATCCGAATCTGGTTGGCCCAGCATTCGTAATATTCCGGATGCGAGCCGCAGAATGTGCAGTGCGTGATGATGGTCGCGATCTCGATTTGAGTTTGGACTTGGTGACTTAGAGCGTCGTGCTTTATCCCCGATCTCGCCATTTCAACACCTGGGGGACGCCAGCCTCGGACGGACAGCCTACTTGCGCAGAAACACTTGCGACCTGCCGCCGTTTCAGCGGGATTATGCGGAAGGTGGGACAGCGCTTCGGGTTTCACAACCTGCGCCACAGCCGCGACCTTCCTCGTAAACAACGAAAAGGACACCAAGACCGTTCAGGGTCTGTTGCGCACGCGGATGCGCATACGACGCTTCAGCTTTACGCGCAGAGTGTGAACTCGTCCATGGTGGCAGCGCAAGGATTGATGATGAAGGCGATTTGGCGGAACGATTCGAACGCGGTAAACTGAATTTACCGCTGACGTTTTACAGGTGTAAAGCGTCACTCCACGTCAACCGAAGTTTGGTAAGCTACTGAAACGGTTCATGTAGGCGCGTAGCTCAGTTGGTTAGAGCGCTACCTTGACACGGTAGAGGTCAGGAGTTCGAGTCTCCTCGTGCCTACCATTTCTTTCAATGGGTTGGACGGAAACGCTCCGAAAAAAATCTACCCACAATTTTACCCACATCAAACTCCCACGGCGTCAACGTAGCGATCTTGAGCTTCGATGCATGTTCTTACTGAGCCTCGTAGCCCGTGCTGTGCCCGAAGTTCGTTATTCCTACGAGTATGACCACCACGGTAATTGCCATACGTCGCCGAGGGCGTCCAGAGCATTGAGTTCCTGACGATGATCAGGGTCAGCATCTGGTTCCAAGACAGCGGCAGTTAGCCAGTGACCTTCAGGCCGCCGTTGCTGTCCGGAGGTTCAGAGGCGAGAAGCTGACGCTAGTTTGGCGTCCGTCCTGCCGTACCTTGTACAGGTAAGCCCGGTCTGGCGGGCTGGGAGCCATTTCGACCAAAAGGTAATGCTCACCCTTCACGTGTTGGTCGAACTCCTCCATGTACTCCTCGAAGCGTCTCACGAGTGACCCCTTGCCATCCCGGTCGCGATAGACCATGACCTTCAGCGGAGCCTTTACGCAGAGAAGCTTCTGGAAATCGAACAAGACATCACCCTTCCTTTGAAGTTCCACTTCGACGGCGAGATGGATCGTGCCCTCCTCGCGCGTGAACCAGACCAAGTCAAGGAACCATTCCCCGAACTTCTCTTCGGGGTCTGCATGTACGAGGTAACGTTTTCGATCAGCACGTCCCCGAAGGCCATCCCTTACCGTTTTGTTCCAACGTCTGGCGTCGTACCCCTTTTTCCGTCGAAGTCCGGAGATGATTTCGCTCGCTAGGGTAGCCGGGTCGATTGGTGGTTTGCCGAAGATTGCCATGTGGTTCTGCCCTTAGCCAATCCTTTCGGTCACGAGTATACGCCGTCGCCTCCTGCACCGCAGTGCCTCTCGTGCGCCCGCTGGTCGCCGCACTCGCTCTGGTATGCAGAATGACACCTTCGTCTGCCGTATATTCATGGCGTGGAGAGGCGCAACATGGAACAGCGGGTTAGCTTGATTACCCTTGGGGTAGCTGATTTACAGCGCAGCAGGAATTTTTATGAAGGTCTCGGATGGAAGCGGTCGAACGCCAAAGCCGAAGAGATCGTGTTCTTTCAGGCCGGAGGAATGGGTCTCGCTCTGTATCCGCGAGTGTCGCTCGCAAAAGACGCGAACGTGTCCCCCGATGGACAGGGCTTCGGCGGAATCACGCTGGCGTACAATGCCCGCACTCGCGAAGAGGTTGATGCAGTTCTCGCGCAGGCGGCAGCAGCAGGTGCAAAGCTGCTCAAGCCTGCGGAGGAAGCGTTCTGGGGCGGGTATTCCGGCTACTTTGCCGATCCGGATGGGTTCTTGTGGGAGGTCGCTTGGAACCCTTTCTTCCCAATTGCCGATGACGGTAGCATCCGAATTCCTGCGGAGGTTTAGTTCCCCGTTTCCGGTAGTCGAAGCACTGGGGACTCGGAGCGGCAACAAACCCCGTAGTGCTGCCAGAGCCGAAGCCACGGGCTATGCGCGAGCAGTTCGTCGTGCCTTCGATTAGCAGCCGCGAGGTCGCTCGTGCTCAGCGGTCGGGTGTCCGGCACGGCGAAGATTCGCTCCAGCCGCTCGATTTCCGCAATGGTCTGTTCAGCGTCCATTCCGTTTCAATATCCAACATGAGGGTGGCAATCGTCAAACGAAGCGGCATCTCCAAAGACCGTGACCGTGCGCTCCGTCCTCGGCCAGTCGATTCGCAAGCGACTGAATGGCACAAGCCTCACACAATCCACCGTCTGGTGTAGACTCGTAGCCGCCTATTGAAAGTCAAAGGGAAGTTCGTGATCAATAAAATACGTAGATTGTTTCTGTTCTTTCTGCCTCTGCTGGTCTCCTCCGCGCTGGCATTGGCTGCCGATCACATGACCATCGCGTGTGTTGGCGGGAAAGTGTATCCCTCGCCAACCACTCCCGCAATCGAGAACGCCGTTTTATTGATTGAAGACGGCAAGATCGCGACGGTCGCGTCCCAATCCCAGATCAAGTCCGATCTCCCCCAGTCCGCACAGAAGCTCGACTGCAAGGGCAAAGTGATCGTCGCCGGATTCTGGAACAGCCACGTGCACTTCGAAACGGGATGGCAAGATGCGGCGAATGTCCCCGCGTCCAAGCTCGAAGCCCACATGCAGGAAATGCTGACCCGCTGGGGTGTCACGTCGGTGTGGGACCTCGGGTCGGACCCAAATAACACGATGGCGATTCGCCGGAGGGTTGAAGCCGGGGAGGTCTCGGGGCCGAAAATCCTGATGGCGGGCGATATCTTCCCCAAGAATGGGCACCCCGTTTATTTGCCGCCCGAGATGCAACTCCCCGAGGCTGCTAGCCCAGAAGAGGCTCAACAAATGGCGCAGCAATACATGAAAATGGGCTTAGACGGCATCAAACTCTTCACCGGAGCATTCATGGGAGCAAAGCCAACGGTGAATATGGATACCGCCATCGTGAAAGCGGCGGTGGATGTGGCCCACGCGCAGGGCAAGCCAGTTTTCACTCATCCGCAGAATAGAACTGGAGTGGACAACGCGCTGGCGGGCGGCGTCGATATATTAGCGCACACGATTCCGACTGAGGGTCAATTCACCCCGGAGGAATTGGCAGGCATGAAGCGGCAGCACATGGCATTGATTCCGACGTTGACGCTTTGGACTACTGTGGTTCAGGACCCTGCGGTGGCAAACCAGTTGGTTCAGGCGGGAGTCCATGAGTTGAAGCAATATTTCTCCGAGGGCGGAACTATCCTGTTCGGGACCGACGTGGGTTTCCAGTCCAAGTATGACACGACACAAGAGTTCGAGTTCATGGGACGAGCGATGCCGTGGCAGGACGTTTTGGCTTCTCTCACTACCAACCCAAGCCAGCTTTTCAAGGCGAGCAGCAAAGGACGGGTCGAAAAGGGAATGGACGCTGATATCGTAGTGCTCGATGCCGATCCCGCCGCGGATGTGAGGAACTTTGCCAAAGTGGCGTACACCATCCGCGCCGGGAAGATAATCTATCCGGGCTCCACGAAATCGCGATAAGAAAGGGTTCAGAGTTAAACAGAACCAATCTCACTCGTGGGACACGAAAGATGCGGAAAGAATTCAAGTCAAAGCTAAACGGAGATGAGTCTCGCGACAACGGGACTGCATCGTTCACGCTGCCGTTCGACACACGCGAGGTCTAGGGCAACGCTAAAGTTCCCGTCAAGGTGACGATAAATGGCTACACGTGGCGTAGCACAGTCGGGAACAGGGGCGGGATTCAGTACATCGTCGTGAATGCGGATGCCCGCCTTCATGCTGGCGTAAAGGCTGGAGACGTTGTGACGATTGTCCTTGAGCCGGATACCGAAAAGCGGGACATCGAGATTCCCATCCAACTACGCAGGGTGCTGGGCGCGAAGCTCACGGAAAAGCTGAACCGTCTTTCATTCAGCCACAAGAAAGAATTCGTCGTCTGGTATTCCGAAGCCAAGAAGGAAGAAACACGCGCTCGGCGGGTAGAGAAGATGAAGGTGATGCTCTTGTCGGGAAAAGTCATCAGCTGATCACGACCGTGCTACAGTCCACTCCTGAATCGTCACAGCGGGTTCTCATGCTGCCTTCTAAATACTCCATCGACTACGAAGCTGTGCTGTCTAAGGCGAGGGCGCACGGTACTTCGGGAGCCTCGCAGGGTGCTGGCTAATGTGACCTTGACTTGAATCCACCATACGTCAGGTAGACGCCGAGGACGAGCGAAAAAGCTGTGTACATGTAGAAGAGTTGTCGGTAGTGAAGCCGCCCAAGAAACAGTCTCACTTCCATCTCATGCGGCAGGAACAAAAGGGACAAACCCTTGATAAGCGTTATCCAGCCGACGAGAGTGACGATCACCACCAGCGCACCACCCGACCACTTATTGTGCGCGAGAACCACCGCCAGCCCGGCGGCCAGCGTGATTATGCCGACGATCAACATCATCGACGGATTCTGAAGAAGGGCGGTCACCGTCTCCACGGTAGATTGCCCGCGAGTCATCATCGAGAGCGCGATGACAATGCAGTACAGACCGATCAGCCTGCTTAGAAAGATTGTGCGCGACGACATGGTGGCCTCCAACTAATCAAGAATTGTCTGCCAGCCTTTACGAGCAACGTCGCCCCGCATGGATTGTGGCGGAGCGTAGCTTCCGCTCTCCGTTGAACACTATCCTACCCTGCCGGGTGCCGAGCGATTCGTCCTCGGCCAATCGATCCGCCAGCGTCCGCCCGGCATGGCTACCCAAAACAGCTTCTTTGGCGGCGTCTCCCGCGCATCATGGTACAAGGCTGCGGCTCGTTCGTAGAAGCCCCGCGTGTGCCATGAGTCCGCGAACCCGAACTTGTGACAATCAAGATGGTGGCAGAATTCGTGGCACAGGGTGCTGAGGAATGTCCCATAGGACATGATCTCCTTCCGCACCGCTGTCTTCGTCCACACACGGATCAGCATGGTCTGCGGATTGTGGTCCCCGAAGAGTTCCGTCGCCCAGTGTCCGCGGACTCGCAGCGGTCGGGCTGCAAGGACGCGGATGCCGCAGGTCGGGACTTGGTAGAAGGTTGAAGTGACCGTCACAAACTCGGCGCAGGCGCGGCGAACAGCGGCGGTTGTCCCGCCCTTCATTGCCGATTCGATGGATTGCGAAATCGCCAGCAGGCTTCCGTTTTGCGGCAGGTCGAGAGTCCTGATCCGGTCCTTTCGAGAAACCCAGCACGATTCGCCTTGTGCGGGGGAGCGTCCGTAAGCATCGTTATGACTTCACCCAAATCAGAAGGTAAAGGAATAGCAAGAGCGCCAGAACACTCAGCACGCTTCTCACGGCGTGCAACGCAGCCCAGCGTGCGAGCAGCCGCTCCGTTTGGGCTGATCGTCTGTCCAGCGTGGGGCTCAACAACTGCTTGTTGGTCGGCAGGATGACGATCAAAGTGAATGGTATAACAGCACCGAGCGCGACCCCGCCAACGAGCCACCAGAACGTCGCCCCGGCAAGCCATGCAGCAAACGAAGACAGCAAACCCACCGCCGCCAAGGTCGCCTGCATGACGCTGGCTCGGCGATAGCTGGGCGAAAATTCAGCCGCAGCTATTTCGACTCCGCATTCCATTCTGGCCGGATGTTCAACGAGGCTGAGGTAAACGGCGGCTCCTGCGAACAGGGCGCATGCGAGCACAGCAACGAATTCAGCAATTGGGCGCATCAGTCACCGCCTTCCTACACGATGCTCACTCTGTTCAGACTCAGATCAGATCGGCGAACACAAACCCATCGCGAGACACAATTTCGCCCACTTCCACCGACAGGTTGTGCCCGAAAAATGGGCCCGCATAGACGAACGTGTGGAATTCCCCGTTCTCTCCGCAGGGATCGATCTCTGGCGGCAAATCCGACAGCAGTTGCTCATCAAACTCTCTGCCCACAAATTCCGGGGCGAGGCGTTTGGGGTCAACACAAGTTAGCTTGGCCCGCAAGCCGGCCTTGATCATGGAGCGTGCAATCTCCGGCGTGGACATTCCCCACACCGGGAAGATTGGCTGCAACCCAGAATTTTCCAGTTGCTTCTCCCGGTATGCCCGTATGTCGGTCAAAAAAAGATCGCCAAAAGCGATGTATTCGATTCCCGACTGAACAGCAGCTTTGCACGTTTCCTTCATGATGCTCTCGTAATCGTCATTCGAACACGGCTGAGGCAAATCCACGCCCCACAGGGGAATGCCTGCCGCCTTTGCCTGCGCTTCGAGGAGGATACGGCGCACCGCATGCATAGCCACCCGGTTCGCCGACTTATTGAATGTCGTCAGCAGGCCAACAACGTCGTACTCATTTTCCTGCCTGAGAAGGTGAAGGCTCCAAGCACTATCTTTTCCGCTGCTCCACGAAAGCAACGTCCGTTTCATGTTAATGTGGGGCTCCGGGTCTCCCGCGCTTCAGGGGGTGTCGGTCAGCCATATTGTAGATAGTAATCGCTTCCAGTCCCTCGGCGGGTAGAAAGAAGTCGCCGCGAGGGAACAAATTCATCCCACTCGACGGAGCGTGGGACAAACGGAGTAAGCTCTAAGTATGTCCGAAATCGAACCGACCGGGAGGTGATGAGCGTGGCGGAAGTTCGATTGCAAGAAGGCGAGTCGATTGAGAACGCGCTCCGTCGTTTCAAGCGCAAGGTTCAGACGGAAGACATCATTAAGGAAGTGAAGCGCCACTCCTTCTATCTGAAGCCGGGCGCAAAGCGCCGGGTGAAGCAAGCTCTGGCGCGAAAGCGTGCCCGAAAAAAGATTCGCAAAGAGTCGGATGGGATTCGCAACTAAGGCCAAACCGCGGCCTTCATGGCCGACACCAATGTGGTACGGTACGCAACAGGAGAAGCCACCGACGCACGAAGTCGGACAAACGTGTAAGGAGAGTCAGAGTCCCCTCCCGAAAACTTTGTAATCGGAACAGGCCTCCTCGACTCCTCCGCCGGTCGTTCGCTTCTGGGGAATGCCTTTCTTGGTGACGAGATCAACTGCAAAGCTTCCCAGCCAATGACCGCCTTCGAAATGCCTACAGCCACAGGGAACGCGAGAGATTTCCTCCACATGGACGGCGAGAACTCGAATCCGCCAACATTTTGAGCGATACTCCCATCAAGCAATATCTCAGGAATGGAGTGGCACATGCGTCCGTTTCTTAACAGAAGACGCCATTCTCTCTTTCGCCTTTTGGTCATCGGACCCTTGTTGATCGGCTGCGCCCTTACGCCCGCGACGGCGAGCGAGCGTAAGCCAAAACTCCGCGCCATCACTGCCTTTCTGCGGATTGAGCCGTCGCAATACCGACAGCAAATTGAAGACGCTGTGACCGTGCTTGGTCAAGCCAAAGCCGCATTTGAAAAAGGCGGCTACGAAGTGCAGACGATCAGGATAACAACGCAACCGTTCACGCAATACATAGGCGATCCACCCATGCCGGAGGCTCTTGATTTCTTCAAGCTTCTGGACGAGCTATCCAAAAAAGACTCGTTCATGCTGAACATCGGGCCACTGACTCTCGGCGGTTCGTCGGATACCGCAAGGGTAGAGTTACTCAGCCAAATTCTGGCGACCACAAAGGTGAATGCGAGCGTTGTCGTTGCGGATGACGATGGAGTGCATTGGAACGCGATCCGAGCCGCTGCACAGGTAGTCAAGTACGTCGAGAACCACAGTCCTAACGGCGCAAACAACTTTGACTTTGCAGCCGTCGCCATGGTGCCGCCCTATGTGCCATTTTTCCCCGCCTCCAATCATGACGGCTCGGGTCGCCAGTTCTCGGTCGGATGGGAAGCGGGAGGGTTCGTTGCCGATGTTCTGGCATCCGCCAATCGGGATATGCGAGCGGCAAGAGAACTCTTGTCACGGGAACTTGAGCGGCAGGCACATGCGGTGGATGCAATCGCCAAGCAGGTGGAGAAGGACTCGGGATGGAGCTACATGGGGCTTGACCCAACGCCCGCGCCCAGTACGGATTCGTCCATAGGAGCCGCGATTGAGACTCTTACTGGGGCTAAGTTCGGTTCCAGTGGCACGCTTTCGGCTGCTGCCATTATCACGGAAGCCGAACGTTCCATTTCGGTCAGGCGGATCGGTTACTCGGGTCTCATGTTGCCCGTGCTCGAAGACCCGGTGCTGTCCGAACGGTGGAGCGACGGGACATTCGATCTCGACTCTGTGCTCGCCTACTCGGCCGTGTGTGGCACGGGGCTCGATGCAATTCCGTTGCCCGGCGATGTTTCGCAAGAACAATTAGAACGAATCATGGGCGACATGGCGAGTCTTGCTTTCAAGTGGCACAAGCCGCTCACAGCTCGGCTGATTCCGGCACCGGGCAAGAAGGCAGGAGATCGAACAGATTTCGATTTTGGAATCGCTAAATTTCCGAACGCAACTGTAAGGCCACTGCGATAGCACGCCTACGAGGAAGGACGATATGCCAAGGTTGCAAGACAGCCCTATGACCGCCTCGCCGCTACCGCCAGATCAAGATCACTGTGATCGGCAGGGTAAATGTTCTTGCGTGTGCTATCTTGAAAGACAGGAATAATCTCTAAAATCCGGCTTCGGCATGCTGGATTTGTTCCGCAAAGAGTGCAACTGTTTCCGCGCCCAACGTCGCCGCCGACCGGAATGCGCGGGTGGCTGGACACATTCGCCAACCCGTTCTGTGCTCGCTGCCGGGCCAGGAGCGCGACAGCTTCCTCGATGAAGTCACGGCCTTGCTCAATCCCGTTCTGTGCGATGCGGCTGGGCGCTGGAGGCGGATTACACTCGCCTTCGTTTTGCTGCCACCAAACGGTGAAGCGAATTCGTAGAAATCTCATTCATCAATCAAGTACGAAACCCCGAGGAATGAACCGGCCCAGACTCAGCCGCGCATCAACTCGACCTTCCGGCGCATCGGGCACCGATAGACTCATGGCGTCATGTGTGGGACTCCCGGCGCATCCGACTCGGGTCATAATACTGCGCATGTTCGCCGTCAAAGATGACGAGTCGGTCGCGGTGGATCGAGAACTCGACCACCGGAAGAGCCTCGACCCCAATGGCGCCCGCATCCGATGCCCGCGCTGCGGCTGGTCGCCCCGCAAAGAGGACAAGTGGTTCTGCGAGTGCGGCAATGAGTGGAACACATTCGATACGGGGGGAGTGTGCCCCGCCTGCCTCCACCAGTGGACTGAAACGCAGTGCCTCTCGTGCAGTGGTTGGTCGGCGCACTCGGATTGGTATGCCACGTAAAATCGGCTCTATCCCATGCTGCGAAAGGAGGGCTTCCTTGAACATTACTGAGACCAATCGGCGCATCGCCGAACAATTCAATGAGGCGTTCCATCGCGGCGACCTCGACGCGGCAGCAAGCTGCTTCTCGGAGGACTGCCAAAATCATGGCAGAAAGGTAGGGCGTGGTGGCGTGCGGGCAGTGTTGGGAGAGATTAAGACCAACTTCCCAGACGCGAGGCTGACGACGCTGAACTCTGTCGCGGAGGGCGAGTGGGTCGTTGTGCGATGCACTTACAGCGGAACCCACCGGGGTACGTCATCCTTTCCGGTCGATGGCGGAATGCTCGTGGGTGTGCAGCCCACCGGGCGCACTTTCGAGGTTCAGCACATCCACATGTATCGGGTGCTCGATGGCAAGATCGCTGAGCACTTTGCGAATCGGGACGATGTTGGAATGATGCGGCAGCTTGGTCTGCTTCCGCCGCCCCCGTCGCTGTCGGGTCAGTAGGAGACTCTCCCGCTCGGAATAGCTGTCAAACCATCCGCCCTGCTCTTCGCGGAGATACTCTAGGGATGGAAAACCCAGATTTATCAAAAGAAGAACGACAGTTGGTGTTTTGGTCCATGTGTATTCTTCCGCCCTGCCCGCTGAAAACAAGACCGGGTAAAGGGTCTAATTCCGTCCCAAAGCGGTTTGACATATTTCTCCCTCCTCACAGAAACTTTGACAACGAGTAACCCTAACACGAAGCAGTCGGATGAACGGATGCCCTCGGATTGGCGAGCGGCGCACATTGCAGCGTGGGCGCGGAGGCGGCGTAGTGATTTTCCGATACGAGAGGAGTGTGCCCGCCCTTGACTAGGTCGCCTTTCCCGTGATCGTCGTCGGGTCCACCATCTCTGCCAGCGCCAGAACTTGGTAAGTGGCATAGTTGTACTCCTGCGCCCGATCACCACCGCTCTGCTGCTCCAGCAGTTGCTATGGCTGGTGCATCAGGAGCACCCGCGTTTGCAAACGGGTGAGGCGTAACATTGGACATGAGCAGAATACATCCAGAATGCCCTGACTCAGACCTCCTCGACCTCTCGCCTGCCGCTGATGTCCTCCTCATGCGACAAGAGCCGGATGACGAAGAAGACGAAGAGGAGGAAGACGAGGGCAATGGTAAAGATAATGACGAAGATGACGACCAAAATGACGGCTATTCGGAGTGAGCGTGCCCTGATTTCATTCAGTGGGTGAAGGATGAAGCGTGAACATTTCGTCAAGGTAGTCGAGGAGACTCTGGATTCGCTCCCGCAAGAATTTCGCAAACGCATCCGTAACGTTGCTGTTCTGGTGGAAGATTTGCCGCCGAATCAGCGATCACTGAAGCCGGGGAAACAAGGGCGGCTGCTTCTGGGGCTCTTCCATGGCGTGCCGACGACAAAGAAAAGCATATTTGACCTGCCGACCGGACCCGATTACGTCGTGCTTTATCAGAGGAACATCGAGGCGGTCTGCTCCAGCGAGGCCGAAGTCCGCGTACAAATCCGCCTGACGGTCATCCATGAATTGGGCCACTATTTCGGGATGGAGGAGGAGCAACTTAAGGATGTTTAGCTGAGAACTGACTGGAGTACAGGTTCTCGGAGCAAGGCTTATGGAACCCGACGTACTGAACCGATTGAGGCGCGTGGCGGCTAGGCAGACTCTGACCTTGACGCACTACGGTCGCAAGTCGGGCAAGTCCTACGAGGTCACGATCTGGTTTGTGTTAGACGACGAAAAGTTCTATATCGGCACCGCGAACGTGAACCGCCAGTGGGTGCGCAATGTGCAGAAGACACCGCAGGTCAAACTGTCAATCGGCGGGGAGACGTTCGAAGGCACAGCACGGTTCCTCACCGACCGTAGCGAACACGAACGCGCCATGACTGCCATTCGGCGGAAGTACTGGATGTTCCGGCCAATCATTGAGCTTGGGCGGTTCCTCGCAACCGTCGGCCTGATGCGCGACAAGACGGGGTCGTTGGAGGTTTTGTTGGCTGGCTAGAGGGATAAGAGTTCGGCGTTTGTAAGATTCTTTTGGGTCACGGCTTAGATTCGGCTTTCTTATGCTCGTTCTCATCGTATTGCTGGCAGCGTGGCTGGTCTTTCGAGGCGTAGGAGCCGCTGGTGTGCAAGCTCTCGCTTCGTGGCAGGATTCCGCCCTTTATGCCTTGGTCGTGATGTTTGTCTTCACCGCAACGGCTCATTTCAACAAGATGAAGCATGACCTAGCGCGGATGATTCCCGCGTACTTCCCGCGTCCCTTGCTGATCGTCTACACCACGGGCGTTTTGGAACTTCTCGGAGCAGCAGGACTGGTTCTCCCGGAATTCCGCGGGCTTGCGGGCATTTGTCTCATTGCGCTCCTCATCGGAATGTTTATCGCCAAATCAACGCTGCACAAAAGGGCGTCACCCTGCGCGGCAAACCGTCAACACCGCTTTGGCTGCGGACTCCAATGCAGAGTAAGTGTAAGAGCAAACACATGGTTGACACATTGAATCCGCAGCCAGCGTGACTTCGCCACTTGATCAGCAATTCTTGAGGCCGCAAGTCTTCGTTCCTTCGTCCAGGGCGGAATACTGCCGGTTAGCCCGTGATACTTCATCCGAGCTTAGCCCAGTGCTGGCGGCGAATCTTCAAGGTTCTTGGCATCAAAGCGTTTGCGAGGATTGGTTGCTGACTCGGCAACCGCGCGGTGATGGGAACGCTGCGGTATTCATGGTTGGCGGCTGCAACAGAGACGGGTTCCGGAGTCGGTGGCAGGTGAATCAACAGTAAGGGTATTGCGTCGGGGCGGGGCGAGCGCTGATGGATAAAATAAATCTGCTGTCCATCAATTTCCGTTGTGAACTGGTCAAAACGGTTGATCTTGGCTTCTTGCGCACGCCAGTCGTAGCCGTTCTCCCAATGCTCCGCGAGTTCCCGGACCTTCTTGATGTCGGCGCCGTACTCCCAGGTCGTGCCCGGAAGTTGATCGGGCCATTTGGTCTCCGCTAAACGGCGCCGAAGATCAATGAGAACGCGGTCGGGAACATGCAGTTTGAACGGTCGAATTGTGGCAGGCTCGGGCTTTGCCAGCGCTTGCGCTTGTCCAAGTGCAGACGGCAACAAAAGCAACACGGCCAGCAGAAGCCTCCCGCACTGCGAGACTGTCCTTTCCGCTCTCTCGAACCCAGTTTTCATCACGCTCTCACACCCCAGTCTTGACCGAACTGATGAGGGAAAACTCGGGCACAACACCCGCATTTCTCTCCATGCGGCCTCCTACATTGGGACCGCCGTTCCATCCGACCACACGCCAGTGCCCATCAGGAACATATCGATCGGTTCCGGGTTGCCTTTGTACGATGGAGCCAGTAAGAGCGGAGAGCCCGGAAACGGTTCCGACACATTATTTGAGGAGTCCACCAGATTTGCGCCCCATACCGTACCGAGCGGCGTGTAGAACATAAGATGGGCCATGTTGTGCCCACCCTTATCAGTTAGGTACGCATCCTTGGACATCATGTAGCTCATCGCGCCAGCTTCGAGAGCCGGCAATTCCTTTTTCTCAATCGCGGCCTTGACACTCTCCTTGACTTCTTCTTTCGATTTTCCAGCCAAGACTAATTTTGTCCTCATCAAAGTGATCGGCAGCACCGTCCGAGCGGCCGGCGGATTGAGGCAAATCGGGCTGCGATTCTTAGGGTTCCAAAACTCGGGACTGTCGAATGGATTCATCCACGCGCGTTCTACCATGCAGACGAAGCCGTTCTTGCCTTCAACCGCCGTTTCATAGCCATGGCTTCCGAGGACCATAACTTTCGCATCGCGGGAGATGGACGGCGGAGCCGCGGTCCGTGCCAGAGCAATCTCAGCGTTTCGATCCGCGATCATGTACCGGTCAAGCGGGGCCATGCTGGGGTACGGCGCTTTGGTGTCCTGTGATTGCGCTTGCCAAGCGCCCAGCACGAAGGCACCCAATGCGATTGTCTTAATTACCGTTCGGTTCATCGATTTTCCCTTGGACGCGGATTTAAATACACAGCGACCTTCAAACGCGATATGCTATGACGTTCGGAGACGAAGCTAAATCGGGAGGCAGTTCTGTTTTGTGCACCAGAAGGCGCACTTGGTGATCGGTTCCGAGCAGGTGCCGCGCCAGCCTTGATCCCAGATTGCCAGCCCCGCCCGTTATTAGAATTCTCATACCTGCTTGTTCTGGAGCCGCAACATGAAACCGCGAAAATAGACCATGCCTCCCATGTCGAACAGCCCATGTGCAATCATTGGTACGATCAGGTTTCTTGAGTAGGCAAAAAAGAGACCGAGGTACAAACTCTGAAAGATTGCCAGTAGCTAACCACCCGGATGTCTTTTCTGCCGAAATGAGCAACCATGAACAACAGCGAGGCGACGATCAGACCCAACCATTGCTGGATGAACCCACGGAAAAAGATTTCCTCGCCGCACGCCGCTGTTAGTCCTCCCAGCAGGATTTTTGCTGGGCTTGGATTTGCGTACTCCTTCGCTAGGGAGGCCGTTAGCTGTTCCGCAAAAGCACTGCCTTTGAGGACTCGGTAGCCATACTGCACCAGCAGAGTCCACACCCCGAGCCAAGCAGCGCCCACGACTCCCAGAACGACAGCGAATGGACTGGGCTTCAGATGCAATGGCAGGTTTAGCGCCTGCATGCCCCACAATCCAAGACTGGCAAGGAGAATCGTGACCGTGATTTCGAGCCAGAGATGTCGTTTGATATAAAAGAGCATGCCTTTCCTTTTCCTTTCACCCGGCGTTGAAATCGTATCATCGCCATGTTTGCGAGCCAGCCATTGTTTGCAAATACCCGCATTGGCGAACCTCCCGAGTCCACTCTCCGTAACATCATGCGGGGGGCGGGAATGCGAGCAGGGCGTGTCATCCGAACGGTAGTGTTCTCTTACGCCGTGTTTTGCGCGATCCTTGCCATCTTCCTTGGCGAATTGGCATTCCATCCTCAGCGAATGCCCATTGCTCAGCGCCAGAAAGCCGAGGCTACCGCCGCTCGGTTCGGTGCGCTGTTGCAGGATGTGTCGGCCACGGCAAGCGATGGCAGCCATCTTCAAGGCTGGTTTGCGCGTCCGGCAAATGCGAACGACGATGCCGTAATCCTTTTCCACGGGGTCGGAGACAATCGCCAAGGCATGATGGGATTCGCGGAACTATTCCTCGCTAATGGCTTTGCCGTACCGGTATGCGAACAGAGAAAATCGCCCGATCCCAGTCGCTCCGCGCCGCACTAGGACAGCCGCCGCCGCGCCCGCCAAGAAGAGCGGCGAAAAGCAGCGAATGCGTGAATCCGCGATGCCCCCAAAAGTCCGCGTACCTTGATTCCAAACCGAAATCCAATCACGTCAAGATCGGGAAGGACGGAACAGACCATACCAGCCACCCAAACCCGCTTCGACATGTCAGGTCGGTAAAAGCACGTTCCAATGCTCAGGGCAGCGACCGCGTGCGAGAAAGGAGAAGCCATGACTACTGTGGAGTTGGCATTACCTCGTATTCACTTGTTACCAATCCGCTCTTGTATTGACGAGTACCGATGTGGCGCAGCTTGATATCCTGTGGCACGCTTCCGAACAGAGGAATACCCTCCCCGATTAACACGGGGACACGGGTAATTGTCAGATCGTGGATGCGGCCAGCACGAAGGAATTCCTGAACCGTGATCCCACCATCTACATAAACGTGCTTAGCTCCCATCGACGCGAGTTTTTCAACAATCTGCGTTGGCTCTCCGCTCATTTGCTGAACGCGTCCCGGAATTCCAGATAGATCGAGCAGACCATGGCTTAGGACTACGACGAGCTTATCTCCATAAGGCCAGCTTGGTAGCTTCAAAACAACGTCAAATGTATTGCGTCCGATGAGAATAGTATCGACAGAGGCGATGAACTCTTCGTATCCATGCGGCTCTCCGCCATCGGTTGGCAGGAAATCGTAATCGCCGTTCCGACGCGCAATGAAGCCGTCGAGACTGGTTCCAACGAAGGCAGACAACTTCATGGTCCACTCCTCGCCTAAGGACACTTAGTATATCTTCAAGAACTTCGAAATGACCGCTCTGTGGCGGAGAACGCCACGCCGACCGCCAGCGAGTCGGTTGCACTTTGAACAAGCTTTGCCGGGAGTCAGCCCTTGATAAGCCCACCCCTAGAACTGTTCACTTTTGACCAGTTTTCCGTTAGGGCCGTCGCGTATCGTGTTGGTCAACCAGCCTTGGAGGAAGTCATGGAAAACTTCGCCGAGTTGATGCAAAGGCTGCTTGAATTCCAAAGCGACGGAAGTCAAAGAAGCCCGAAGCTGATCGCTGAAGATAGGCGATTGATGAACGATCTAGAGAAGAGAAATCTGGAAAGAAAGCCCCCGCAAACCGTAAGGCTTAGCCCAGACGGCCGAGTGGGGGAGCCATTTAAGGCTTAGAGGTTCGCGACATTCGGCTGGAAGGGCTCAAATGCAACCCGGAAGCGTTCGGCAGCACGTTCGAAACTGAAAATGCCCGACCTTTGGCTTTCTTCTCCGACCGGATTGGAGGTTCCACAACATTCGGCGCTTTCCACGGCTCGGAACTCGTCGGCATCGCCGGGTTGCTGATCCGGGAGGGACAAAAAGAGGCTCACAAGGGTCTGCTTGTGGGCATGTATGTTCGACCCAGCGCAAGACGGGCTGGGGTCGGGCGGCGGCTGGTCGAGACCATAATCGAGTTCGCACGCCACCGGGTGGAACTGATCCAACTGGCGGTGGTCAGCGACAACGAACAGGCGCGACGGCTATATGAGCGTCTGGGCTTCGAGGAATTGGCTTCTGAAACATCTGTCCAAATCTGTCCAATCGGTTTTAGCGCCCCTCTGAAGCTGCATCCTCACCCCAGTCTTGAGAAGGATCATGCTCGTCACGCGGCTCTGCGCCTGCCTTTTCGCCGGCGAAAGAGCTTGAGTGTAGATGTCCATCGTGATCTTGCTGTTGGCATGACGCAACAGCTCCTGCACGACTCTTATATCTTCACCGTTCACGGAGGAGGGTTGAAAAAGTGTGACGGAAGGTGTGCCACCCGACCCGCTTCGCGATACCAGCACGCTCAGCAGCGGGCTGAAGATACCGCTTCAGCACCATGGCAGGCCTCGATAGTGGCTTTGCCGATGGTGACATCCTGTCTTGGCTGGCGGACGCCGGGGAATCATCGCAACTTCCACCCCAAGCTTTGGTCGGCTTGGATAACCCCGTGATTGCAGCGGCGGTCGACTGGCTGCAGTCAGACTATGAAACGCCTGGGACGAGGACAGCAGGTCGCACACCGCGGTGCGGACAACCGGCAGAGCTTGCCCTGTTACCTGTTGTGCCATCGCCCCCACTCAAGCACCCTCCGCCGGCAAGGCAGGGCTGGCGGCGGGAGTCTGTGAATCCGCCTTGCTCTGTTCAATCGCCAGGCTCGATTCCCGGTACACACGCAGATAACTGGTCAATTTTGACCAGTCCTCGAGTCCCCATTCGGTGAATACTAAGAAGAGGCGAATTCTATCGGTGAACGAAATGCCAAGCCATAAACGACGGTGATTTAGACCAACCCGCCCTGGTCATAAACCCACACTTGCGGTTATGCCGCGCCTATGTGGAAACTCACCTCTTCCAGGACGCGATTCAACGAACTTAGGAACCAAATGTCACTGCCCAATACAGTGCTCTCCGAGGGAAGATTGAAAGTCGTCAGCCTGCGCCCCCTGGTACGGGAGGCAACTTCAGCGCCTCGACCGCGATCACAATCGAAGCCATCGCTACCTAGTCGGATCGCGGTGATCGGGAACTATTTGCCGCGACAATGTGGAATTGCTACCTTTACCACGGACCTGTGCGCGGCCATATCCGCCGAATACGGGACCGCTCGATTGTTGGCGCTACCCGTAAACGACACGGAACAAGGGTATGACTATCCTGCGCGGGTGAGATGGTCGCTCGCCCAGGACGACTTGAGATCTTATCAGGAAGCCGCTCAGTTCTTAAACTTCAACAATATCGACATGGTCTGCCTGCAACACGAGTACGGGATTTTCGGCGGACCGGCTGGAAGCCACGTGTTGGAGCTGTTGCGCAGCCTGAAGATGCCAGTGGTGACCACCCTGCACACCGTCCTGCGCGAGCCAAATCCTGACCAGCTTATGGTGATGGAAGAGATTGCGGAGCTTTCAGATCGCCTCATCGTCATGAGCCAGCTCTCGTCTCAGTTCCTGCAGGAAATCTTCAAAGTGCCCGGCAGCAAGATCGACATGGTTCCTCATGGCGTTCCGGACCTGCCATTCCTCGATCCCAATTTCTACAAGGACCGCTTTGGCGTGGAAGGGAAAGCGGTACTGCTCACATTCGGCCTGCTCTCGCCGAACAAGGGAATCGAAAACGTCATTCAGGCGCTGCCGCAAATTTTGTCCAAACACAAGAATGTGGTCTACATGGTCGCGGGCGCAACCCACCCTCACATTCTCCGTCGCGAGGGTGATCAGTATCGAGCTCACTTGCAAGCGTTGGCGAAGGAAGTGGGAGTGGAGTCGAATGTGATCTTCCACAACCGCTTCGTGAGCCCGGAGGAGATGGTTGAGTTCATTGGCGCCGCAGATATTTACATCACCCCTTACCGCCATGAAGCGCAAGTAGTTTCCGGGACGCTTGCTTATGCGCTAGGTGCGGGCAAGGCAATCATCTCAACCCCGTACTGGCATGCGATCGAGTTGCTGGACGACCGCCGTGGCGCGCTGGTTCCCTTCCAAGATCCTGGTGCTATCGCAAGAAAGACGGTCGAGCTCTTGGATACTCCGGCGATACGCCATGCCATGCGTAAGCGCGCCTATCTGTTCGCGCGGGAGATGGTCTGGAAAAGAGTAGCGCAGGGCTACATGGAGAGTTTTGCCCGGGTTCGCAGCGACCGCATGGAGAGTCCACACGTGCAGTTCTCCGCCCGGGTTACGCAAAAATCGCTGAACCAGCTGCCGGGATTGAAACTGAATCACTTGGCGAGGATGACCGACGACACCGGAATGTTGCAGCACTCGATCTTCACAATTCCTAAGTACGGTGAGGGATACACCACCGACGACAACGCCCGCGCACTTATTTTCACCGTGCTGCTGGAGCAACGGGGTAAGGAACAGCTGGGGAAAACCGACTCAGCCATTCCAGTTTTGGTTACGCCAGATTCGGTTACCCCAGATTCGTCCTTCCGGTATTTAGCCTTCTTGGAACATGCGTTCAATCCCGCTAAGGGTAGATTCAGAAACTTTCTTGGCTACGATCGCCAGTGGAGCGAAACTGAGGGCTCCGAAGATTGCCATGGGCGCGCATTGTGGGGCCTTGGAACAGTTCTCGGCCGGTCCAGCGATCAGGGATTGAGGTGCGCTGCCGGGCGTTTGTTCGAGTTCTCTCTTCCCGCAGTTATGGAATTCAGCAGCCCTCGTGCCTGGGCCTACACCCTGCTCGGAATTCAGGAATACCTCGATTCGTATCCGGGAGACCGGGACGCTCAAAAAGTAAGATCCGCACTCAGCCGGCGACTGCGTGAAATGTATGAGTCGATCCGCAGCCCGGATTGGAAATGGTTCGAGAACATTCTGGCCTACGGAAACGCGAGATTGCCCCAAGCCTTGCTGCTCGTGGGATCGGCTTGCTCGGATGATCGCATGGTTTCCGCCGGTCTCGAAGCGCTCGATTGGCTGCTAAAGACTCAGCATTGCGAAACCAATGGCCACTTTGTACCGATCGGATCGCAAGGCTTCTATCGCCAGGGTGGCGAAAAGGCGCGCTTCGATCAACAGCCACTTGAGGCCGCTGGCGCGGTTTCTGCATGTTTGCAAGCTTACCGTGTAACTGGGGATCGTCGTTGGCGCAGCGAGGCTTGGTCGGCCTTCAACTGGTTCCTTGGCGATAACGATCTGCAACTTCCTCTTTATGATTCCGCGACCGGCGGCTGCCGAGACGGCCTGCATCCCGACCGCGCCAATGAGAACCAGGGAGCAGAATCAACGCTATCTTTTCTGATGGCACTGCTGGAAATGAGCACGCTGCTAGAACCTGATAGTTTGGGAACAAGCGGTGAGTTGTTTGTTGCTTCTACTAAATAGACTTTGATCAGGGCCACTGAGTGAACACCTATGAGCGTTGCCACAACAATTCGCCACGAACCGCTGCTTCTTCGGCATCCCGCCAACCCAATCTTGACGGCCAAGGACTGGCCATACTCCATTAATAGTGTGTTCAATGCGGGCGCGACATTACTAGCGGACGGATCGACCCTGCTGCTTTGCCGTGTCGAAGATCGGCGGGGCTTGTCCCATCTTTGCGCCGCTCGCTCGCGCAACGGAGTGGACAATTGGCAAATTGATAGCGAACCAACGCTCATGCCAAGGCCCAGGGAATTTCCAGAGGAAGTCTGGGGTATTGAGGATCCTCGCATCACCTTCGTGCCCGAGTTGCAGCAATACGTAGTCACTTACACCTCCTATTCGCGCGGTGGCCCTGGAGTGTCTCTGGCTCTGACCAAAGACTTCCGTAGTTTCGAACGCTATGGGGTCATCATGCCCCCAGATGATAAAGACTCCGCGCTTTTGCCTCGGAGAATTGATGGGTGCTGGGCGCTTATTCATCGGCCGATGACGCCGCTGGGATCGCACATGTGGATTTCCTACTCTCCCGACCTGCGTTATTGGGGCAGGCACCGGCTCATGTTGGAGGCGCGCCGCGGCGCCTGGTGGGACGCGAACAAGATTGGTTTGTCGCCGCCGCCCATCGAGACTTCCAGAGGATGGCTCGTGTTCTACCACGGAGTGCGGCATACGCCTTCGGGCTGTCTGTATCGACTGGGCTTGGCCCTGTTTGACCTTGAGAATCCGGAAAAGTGTTTACGGCGAGGGGATTCGTGGATCTTTGGACCCGAGGCCGAGTACGAGCGTCACGGCGACGTCGCCGATGTTGTGTTCCCGTGCGGATACACGATGGACTCCGATGGCGACACCATCAATCTTTACTATGGAGCTGCGGACTGCTCGATTGCGCTGGCTCGGGCTAGCGTTCGCTCTCTACTAGGCTGGCTGGATGCCAATTGCTCTTGCGAGCGCAGACGCGCCCAGGACTTATGAAACCCGCTGCGCTTTGGATGTTCCAGTCTTGACTACCTTTTGTAGTGCCATGTGCTTGTGGGCCGAACCTTCAGTGCATTTTATGTCTGCCGAAGGTTACCGTCGTGACCAAGAAAGGTTGGCCGGTGTCCCAGGGGATCCGCAAGTACCCCATCGGTTCAGAAAACGATTACCACGGTAACCAGGGTGGTAGTGTGGCGAACATTCTCCATGCAGGGGGCACCCCTAAAATAGAAGCGAGTGTGTTCTGCCGGACCAAGCATGAGCCAAAGGGAAACTCGGTGGGGTAAGCGGTTCGGACGATACGAGATCATAGCTGAGCTTGGTCGCGGAGCGATGGGAGTGGTGTACAAGGCGCGCGATCCCAAGATCGACCGGTTTGTAGCGGTCAAAACCATCTCGCTCACCGGCCAGGATCCAGAGGAAGAGCGGGAATACCGAGAGCGATTTTTTCATGAAGCTCAGGCCGCCGGTCGCTTGTTGCATCCCGGCATTGTGACTATCTTCGATACGGGCGAGGATCCGGAAGGCCACATTGCCTTCATTGTTATGGAGTTCATTGCGGGTCAATCACTGGACCGACTACTTTCGGAAAAAAACGAGAAGTTACCGCTCGGCACTGCACTTCTGTTGACTGAGGAACTGGCACAAGCACTGGATCACGCCCACGGCCAAGGCGTAGTCCATCGTGACATGAAACCTGCCAACATCCTGCTGACGCCCGAAGGGCATGCGAAGATCGCAGATTTCGGAATTGCGAAAATGAACCTGGCGTACCAGACACTTCCGGGCCGGGCGCTGGGCACCCCGGCTTACATGTCGCCGGAACAGTTGGAGGGTGAGGCGGTGGATGGACGCTCCGACCTGTTTTCGTTAGGTGCGATTCTCTACCGCATGGTTACCGGCTACGGGCCTTTCCAGGGCAACAGTACTACCACGGTTTGCTTTAAGGTAGCCAACCGCGATCCCATTCGGGCAACCGTGCTTGATCCCGACCTCCCTCCCGAACTGGATGCCGTAATCGCTCGGGCCATGGCAAAAGATCCCGCGCGACGTTACCAGCGCGGATTGGAATTTGCTCTCGATCTCCATGAACTGCGAGAGCGAGGCCAGGCGCTCTCAGAAGGTGCCAGCGGTGCATCGCGGGTCTCAAAAAAGGGAGAAAGCGCCGCCCGGTCCGGCAGCGACGTTACGACTGACATTCTTTCAGCAAACTTCGTACCGGTTGGTTTCTTTGAAGCGCCGACCCCTGCCGCGAGAAAAGTACTTTCATTCATCCCGCTGCAGGTCTTGTCCTGGTGGCGCCTACCGGTCGTTCGCATGGGGCTCGTTTTCTCGCTTGCGACGATCATTCTGACGCTCTTTGCCTATCACCGAAGTCAGCCATCCCAAAGTTCAAGTCAGACCGGTGTACCCGTGGCTGCCGGTGTGAGCGGAGAGCCGGCTCCGGCAGCAAGTGAGCCGCACAGCATCGACCACGGTGCTGGGAAAGTGCCCGATTCCAGGACGATTCCTAAAGCGGTTGCGGATTCCACGCTGAACATACGAATTGAACATCGTTTCTCGGCGGCAGATCTTTCGCTGTGGATCGACGACAAGCTGGCTTATGAGCTTCCATTGCGCGGTCAGATCAAGAAGCATTGGAATCCATTTCGAATGGATGTCCGGGAAACTGAAACCGTCCGGCTAGCCGCTGGCAAGCACCGTCTCCGCGTTCGCGTGCGCTCCACGCCAGAACAATACGAACAGTCAGCGACTCTCATGGGGAGTTTCGCCAAGGGCCATCCGACAACCTTGCAGATCAACTTTGAAAGGCAGGGGAAAGGGATGCGCTTGGCATTGCGATAATCGGTTTTTCGGTTCCAAACTCACGGAGAGCGCGGGCGCCGACACTGCAGGCTCCTTAACGGTTAAGGCGCCAGGAGGCTACACCGGGCCCTCCTGTGGTGGGACTTTCTTCAAACCGCACTGCGTCGTCCGCTCAGTAGGTTAATTACCAGAACCACCAACCCCACAACCAGAAGCAAGTGGATCAGGCCTCCGCCGATATGCAAACTGAAACCTAGAAGCCACAAGATTAGAAGAACAACCAAAATGGTCCAAAGCATGTCAACCTCCTGTGCTCCGTTGCAAGCACTCGAATGTGAATTTCATTCAACGTCCGCGAGAGACTGCTTCGCGCCACCGGAACAAGTGGCACATGCTGGCACGGAGAGCTGAATGACAAACAGCGACAGCCCATTTCTGCAAGTCCTACTTCTGATCTTTCTCTTTGGCTTTCTCTTCAGCTTTCCCTTCGGTTACGGCCTGGGCTTTTGCTCCGCGAATTTCCGCAAGGAACGGTCGAGCTGCGGCCGGAGCTGGCACTTTGCCCAACAACAAAGCCCGAGTTGTGACCTTGGGTCCGTACATCGCGTGCCGGGAATCGTTGTCTTGGCGGATCGATGCACCCTCCAACGTGAGCCCCGCGAACGCACCCTTGGCACGGGAGTAGGTCAGGATCTCAGTATCCATCTTCCAATCCGTACCGGCCTCGGCATGCCGGCCAACTGGACCCGCTGCTGCGGAAGCGTCCGCTCCAAGTTGGAAATTACTCGAGAGCAGCCTTTGCATCCCTTTGTCATTCTGAATGATCAGTACCACGTCCACAGCTTCTACGCCGATTTGCAACCCCCAGCTTCCACCGGAAATCGTGATGAAGGCCGGCGCACTCCATCCTTTGGCTGTGCGGCAAGTGGCTACGCCCTTGCCGCCTTTACCTCCGAACACAAATCCACCTTTGACCATGTGTGGTACAACGGCCACGCACTTTGCATGCTCCAACACTTCTTGCGGGATTCCCTTGTCAGGCATCCCCATGATTTCGTGCATCACACTGGTGGCGTTGTTCAGTCGGTCGGTGGCATCTTCCTGCGCCGACCCTGCCCAACACAGCGTGCCGAGACTCAACATTGCAAGTAAGAGCATCACTTTTTTCATGGACAACCTCATTTCTGTTGCCTCTGCGCCGCCCCCTTGGCTTCGTGCTGTGTGCACAACTCGCACACAAATCCGGGTAGAAATGCCGGCGCACCAGGTCAATTCCGACCCTAGCAAATCAGGATTCAAAAGGTCTGAGCAATAATGCTCACCCTTGCCACGCGGTAATTTGTTGTGAAGAATATCCCGCACGAGTTCCAGCGTGAACCCTTGTGGAACATCTTCACTTGAATGGGTTCGCGTCATTCTCCCGGAATTTCGGTCACGGGTCATCCGGAAATCACCGACGATGTCGAAGGCCATTCCAGAGATGGTCAATTCTGCTCAGACCTCAGAAAGCCATGAGATTACAAAGGTGACAGCCCTCAAAGAGACTCAGAAGAGCCGCAATCCGCGCTCTACGAGGGTGAAGGAGAAAACATGAAAACCAGCACGAAAGACAAGATCAAGGGCAGCATCCACGAAGTGAAGGGAACCATCAAGGAGGAGGTCGGAAAGTTTACCAATGACCGCGATTTGAAAGCCGAAGGGAAAGCCGAAAAGAAGGTGGGCAAAGTTCAACAGCGGATAGGCGATGCTAAAGAAGCCGTGGCAAAGTTAAAGGAACAACTGGCAGAGTTAAAAACTGGATAGGCCATTCAGACAACGAAGACTGGTACGCCAGGTTTATCGAACAAGCCTATCGGTCCAGTAGCACTGCCATCTTGTCGTCCTCGCCCCAGGCCTTGACGTATTGCGCTTTTCCAATTGTTCCTGGACCGTTTGGCCCCATTTCATAGTAAACTTTTGCGTCTGACGGAAACTCTTTCAGGGCTTCCGTCAGTTCTTTCACGGTCCATTCTTTGTCTGCCATATTTCCTCTCATGACGCGGCCGACTTACCCTGCGCGCGTGGTTTCGCGCCCGGCTCCGCTTCGGCTTCCTGCAGGAGCTCTGAATTGAATTGGGCGCCGATCAATATCACGAAGCCGGTCCAATAGAGCCAAATGCTGAATGCCAGCGCCACTCCCAAGCTGCCATAGCCCTTGCTGTACGCGGAAAACTCCTGGAAGTAGAGTCCGAGCAGGTAACACAGTCCGATCCCACCGCCTACCGCGATCAACGCTCCCGGCAGCGTGCTCACGAATCTGTGCTTCACGTTCGGTGCAACAAAGTAGAGGAGCTCAACCGCGAGGACGGTGCACGCAATTGCGACTGACCATCGAACGTAGGGCCAGAGGCGGCCCAGTCGTACTGTGGTGGTGAGCCACGCGCTTAGGCTAGGGCCCACAAGCAGCAGTCCGAGGGCAATGACGAGCAGAAGTCCGACCGAGAACGTAAGCCCGATCGCGATACTACGCGTCTTCCAATAGCGCCTGGTCTCAGACACATCATAAGCGGTGTTGAGGGCGTCGATCAGGGCCGTAAACCCGCTCGACGCCGACCACAGGGTGAACAGAATGGCGACGGTAAGCAGTCTGCTGTGCCTGGAGAAAATCGTGTCCCTCATCAGAGTCGCGAGCGGGCCCATGCTGGCGGCGGGCACCACTCGCGCGATCAGCCCCATCACCTGGCTAAAGAAGTCCGGAAGTGGCAGATGGGCGACCACCGCGGAGAGAAAAATCAGGAAAGGGAACAGGGCAAGGACGAAGTAGTACGCCAGCGCCGCGGCAAATGCCATGGTGTGATTCTTTTCCATGTCGCGAACCACATTCACCGCTGCATTCTTGAAGTGGAGTACCCGCATGGGGATCAGTGTACAGGGCTGCACACGACCAGCGGGTTCCGAGCAAACATAGCAGCCTCCTCGCTTAAAGGCACACCCATAGTCGCTCAATTGCTGTCGCAATACTGTGCAGAATGGCTCACGTCGTGAGCCATCCGACACAATCTCATCCCCATCGGTGCATCCCTAGATTTGAAACCATCCAGCACATGGCGGGCTGTGGTTTGGTAGTGTTGTAGTTTGAATTTAGGTGCTCTTGGCGTTGGCCTTGCGCTTGCGCAGCAGGATGTGCTTAACGGATAGCGGCATTTTGCGGCCCATGACTTCCCGGAAGATGCGTTCGATAAGAGTTTCGCGGTGAGGTTTATGGGGCACACGACCCTCGAAAGGCGGACAATTAAATTGTATTCCCCAGGGGCAAGAGGCACGAAACGTGACAGGCGGATGGTGCAAAGTGGCATTGACTTTCTGAGGTTTTCGGATATGTTGTTGCAACGAGAAAATGTCGTATTAACTGCAACGAGACTCTGTCACCCCCTTTCTGGTTAAGTAACGGCGGCTAGGGCGGGGCGACCGCCCAGGTTGTAGATGCGGGGCATGGGTTTTT
>Ga0116219_10000042_pt1 | contig 114810 bp, 88 predicted proteins | sample Sb_taG_4_FD_91019 | JGI IMG/M metagenome (GOLD analysis project Ga0116219, IMG submission 91019) | Peat soil microbial communities from Weissenstadt, Germany - Sb_50d_6_BS metaG | ecosystem: Environmental > Terrestrial > Soil > Wetlands > Peat | place: Germany: Weissenstadt | collected 2010-09-21 | reverse complement strand
TCGAGGGAGAATCCCCACGCGAGATGAAAACGAAACTCCAGGCATTCCTCGCGCCCAAAGCCCGCGCCAGCGAAGAACGCTCCGCCGCCTAACCTCTGGCACGCACCGGTCGATGAGGTACCTGGTCCCCAAGGGCCGTCTCGCGAACGGGTCCCGACGGGCAATAAGCAGAGTTTGCAAGCATTGCCCTCTTAGACCGGAGTTTGGGAACGAAGGCAAACCCCCGGAAGGCGGAACTGCGAATCCACGTGGGATGAATAAGAGAGCCCTTGGTTTTCTGGCAGCGCGCGAGCAGGGGGTTGAGCTTCCGCTCTGCACAGTTTAGATCAACGAACATGGAGAGCAGAATTACCTGCTGCACAGGGCCGGATGCCACTTCCAATATATCCTGAGAGGGACTTCTATTCATGGTTAACGAAGCCACACATGCAGGCGCCGCTCATGAACCGGCAAAAGGCGACCGCCATGGTGCCGGCTCCGCGCAAAACCAGGCGGCGCACACGGGGCATGATCACAAGGGACACGGTGGAAGTCACGGAGATGGACACGATGGGAAGCAACATGGCGGATCATGGATTATCACATATTGCGACATGGTCACGCTACTCATCGCCTGCTTTATCTGCATCATCACATTTGCATCCAGTGAGAAAGAGAAGTACGGGAAGAAGAGGGATTCATTGCTATTCGGCACAGGTGGGATTGGTATCGCTGGGCCGACTGCAGACGGGCTAGATCTGGACTCCGTAGTGCAACGCGAGCGCCCATTGACGGCGCGCCTGGGACAAAACGGATCGGAAGTACTCCCCCTTCACAGCAGCCCTGGGTTGGAGGCCGCCGCAGTGGCGATTCGCCAGCTCGAAGGCCCCGTGCTGGGCACCTTGCAAGACAGCTACTCGCTCCAGCTCTCTCTCAAGCTCCTTCTCGGTCCAGACAACAAGCTAACGGACGTTGGCAGGGGAATACTACAGGCGATTGCGGCAAACGTCCGTAACCTGCCATACGACATCTACTTTCAAGTGGCCGACACTGAGGCTCTACCCAAGGCTGTCCTGTTCACAACTTTTCTGGGTACGCAGCAATCCATTCCTCCCGGAAGGATGGGCATAGGCGTGCGGCCTGGGGGCAATCCCTCGCCGGATTCGGTTTGGCTATTTTTTTCGCGGCAGCAATGATTCGCACGAGTACCGCAGAGACAGCGGCGAGGGCCGGCACAAGCGCCTTAGACCTGTGTGACGGAGATTGGTAATGGCACGAGTGCGCCGGAAATCAGTTGATGGGCACATCAATACCGAAGGCTGGATGATGTCCTATGCGGACATGGCGACCATCTTGTTAGCCATGTTCATTGTGCTCAGTACGCTAGGTAAGGACCAAACGGGAGTAAATCTCTATAACGGGACCGGCTCCTTCCGCAAGGCGCTCGATGACTTCGGCCTGCCGGGAATGTTTGGGACCTCCTCCCAGCCGGTCCAGTTCAGCTATTCGGCTCCGCACTATGCGATAGACGAACCGCAAGGTGGACCAGGGAAAGGACAGGGGTCTGGTACAGGGGATGAGGGGCCGCCATCGCGGACGATTGACGGAGAGCAGGAGCAGATGCAGCGATTCCTCCAGGAGATGGGCAGAAGGTTCCCCGTTGAGAAGGTGCCCCGGACCGAAGGGCAGGCTGTCATCGATTTCTACGAGCGGCTGAAGAGCAGCCCGCCGTATCTGTTGCCAAGTCAGTCGGAAGTCATTTGGCAAACCATCTCAGTGCTGCAACGGAATAACTTTCGAGTCTTCCTCGTCGTCTGGACGCCCACGCCAGCAGCAAGTGCGTGGGTTCGCGCTGCGAAGCAGGCTCAAGTTTTGGTTGCAGAAGTAGCCGAGACGGCTCAGCTCAGCGCCCAAGCCAGGAGCCGCCTTATCCCTTTGGGAAATGCCTGGCGGTATCCCGACCTGCAGCGGCCGGTCATGTCGCTGGTGATAGTCAAGACCGAACCGGATGGCAACAATCATTGATCTCTTTCTGGCCAGTCCACGGGGCGTGAGATCCCAGGAGGGGTCGAAGCCTGAAGTGCGCAATGAAGCAGGGGGCTGACCAGCGACGGCCAACCCCCTTCTTCATTTATAGCAAGCATGAGTCAATCGGGGCGAGCGGATTCGAACCGCTGACCTCCTGGTCCCAAGCCAGGCGCGCTAACCAAACTGCGCTACGCCCCGAGCAACGCTCCAATGATTCTATCGACCCAGCAATCCCGGTGCTCTGCCATTCCTATCGCGATGGGTTCTTGGGTTCGGCATCAGGCGTCTTCTCTGATGAAGCCAAACCCATGAACCCGTCTCTTCAGACCTGGCACTCCCCTGGACGGTCCGCGGTAGCAACTGTCGGATGCGCCACAAATGCTTAGTGCTTGCATGGGCCGCGTAAGACTTCAAGAAGCCGTTCGAAGTCGTCATTCGTTTCGAACCCCAGAATTATCTGCCCGCGGTCTTTGCCACGGAGACGGATCTCGACGCGCGTTGCGAGCATGTGGCGAAGCTCATCCTCGATGGACTGCACGTGTGCGGTCTTTTCAGGCCCAGACGACCGAGGGCTCGTGGCCGCCGGTTCCGTTTTCTGTTCCTTGACCAGCGCCTCCGTGGCTCGAACCGAGTGACCGCGAGCGATGATCTCCTTGCACAGGGATACCTGCCGGTCGCGATCGGTTACCGCCAGGAGCGCCCTGGCGTGCCCCGCGCTGATCTGGGCGACGCGAACTGCCGACTGCACTTCGGGAGGCAATTCCAGGAGGCGAACGAGGTTTGTCACGGTGGAACGATCCAACCCCAGGCGCTTGGACAATTCCTCGTGGGTCATGTCGAAGCGTTGGAGGTACTCCTGGAACCCCTGCGCCTTCTCGATAGGATTCAGGTCGGTCCTCTGGATGTTTTCGACCAGGGCGGCTTCGAGCACTTGCTGGTCGTTAAAATCCACGACCCTCACAGGAACTTCGCCATATCCGGCGGCCTGGGCAGCTCGAAGCCGGCGTTCGCCCGCGACCAACTGGAATCGCTCTCCTACCTGGCGCACTACCAGCGGTTGCAGGATTCCGACCGTCCTAATGCTTTCCGAGAGGGCGGCCAGCTCCTCGTCGTCAAACGCTTTGCGCGGCTGGTACGGATTGTGATCGATCCGCTCTACGGCCACGCGGGCCTGCCCTCCAGCCGCTTCCATGCCAACGCCGGCCGCATTCATCTCACCGGCGGTGCTGGCAAGCAAGGCGTCCAAGCCGCGTCCAAGCCGACGTTTTTCCATCGTCGATGATCTCCTTACCGTGGGCACTCGGTCTCAAATCCATCCGAGAAAGCGGCATTCTAGCAGCTACAGCTGAAACGAGACAATGGTGCTTTGGCCGGCACGCCAAGCCCAGGTGTTTCACGTGGAACAATCGCCTCTGTTCAGTTAACCGCTACAGATTGGCCTAACGCTAAGTTCAAGCATGCCTCGAAGTCAAACCTCGGGCTCGGGCAAGCCGCTGGCGGACCCACAAAACGGGTGGAAATTGGTTCGCATAGGGATCGCTCCTTGGCGGGAAGGATTGCAGATGGGCTCGTGCTCTCAGAATGTCCTCGGTCGTGGAACGGCTCAGCTCCCACTCGATGATGACCGGAACTTGATAGCCAATCGCGCGAAGCCGGGACCAGTGCGCTGGGAGATCGACCTTCCCAAGGTTGCCGGCCGACGGTCCGATTTGCCACGGCACTATCATGCAAGTTGACTTGCAAATGTATTTACTTGTGGATGCTTTGCGACCTGTCCGGCGTCACGGTCCTGTCGCCTTGAGTGCTCCCAAAGGCTGGCGCACCCTCGCACCAGTTGGTCTTTTTCTCTTCATGGGCGCTCGGTTAAGATCCGTGCGCTGACGACACGGAACCGTCAGTTCGGGCCAGGGAAGGCCTCGGAAGAAGAGGTACAGATGAAGGGACTCATCGCGGCGGCAGGGCTCTGCACGCGCCTCCAGGACTTGAGTGAGAAACGCAACAAAGTCCTTCTTGACCTGGGCGGCGAGACTCTGCTGGGCAGCATTCTCAATCACTTCGGACAGGCAGGCATCACAGAATCTTTCGTGGTCGTCGGCTTTGACGCCCCCGCCGTTCGCGCCTTCACCAGGCAGCGCGCCACTTGCATCCTGAATCCTTTTTATGAGCAGTGCGGCATCCTGGGAAGCATCTGGCAGGCCCGTCCCCATCTCGACGGGCAGCCCTTCGTTTTCACCACGGGCGATCACTATTTCGCCTTGCCACGCTTGCAGGCGTTCTTGAATGACGAGCCTCAGGCCGATGTGCTGGTCGACGTCGAGCTAAAAGCGTGCGACGACGAAGACATGAAGGTCTACATCCATCGCTCCGGCAAGCTCCACAGCATCAGCAAAACCGTACTGGAAGGCATGGTGCTGGGCGAATTCACGGCAACGGTGCGCTTCAGCGCGGAAGGCAGCCGCCAATTCTTCGAGACACTGGAAAGACACGTCTGGCAACACGGCATCCAGGGATACCTGGCGGACGTGCTCTGCACTTATCACCGCAAGTGGGAACTCACCTTTCACCTCAGCTCGGATCATCGCCGCATCGAGGTCGATTTTCCCTGCGATCTGGCGAAGGCGCGTTTGCTTTATCGTGAGAACGAGACCAGCAAATTGAGGAAGGCAACCTAGCTCTTTAACACCCTTCGCCCCCTGCTTCGGGCGTATGCGTCCTATAGGACCCATAGGTCCTATGCCGCAAACCTTCGGTTGATCGGGGCAGTACTTTTCTGATTACGGTTTTCGAAGTTCGATCTCCCTTCTCTTACGGAACAGAGGACCCATGAACAGAGATCCCATCCTTTTTCGGGTCGACGGCACGACGCAGTCCGGCTGGGAGCGACTAGCGCGCTGCCTCGCACTGGCCGCTGCCCTGCAACGGCGTCGGCGCCCTACCTACTTTCTTTCGCAATTGGACCCCGCGTCCTTGGCGATGACTATCAAACGCGCAGGGAATGATTGGCTGGATGCCGACTGCGTCGCCGGCGCGGAACACGATCTCAGCGAAACACTGCAAGAGGTCCGTCGCGTACGCGCCGGTGCGGTCGTTGTCGATGCGGCCAATGCCACCGAGGATTACCTGGCCGCCCTCCAAGCTACTGGCACGCTGGTTGTTTCCTTGGACCACCTGGCCACGGTCCGCTTTCCCTCGCAATTGGTCATCAATCCCCTTCTCGGACCGGGTCGCGACGCCTACTCCTTCGACCCCGGGACACAGTTGTTGCTCGGCTCACGCTTTGCACTCGTGCGTCCCGAAATTCGCAGGGCTCGGCCGGCACGAGCGCAGGAACCATCCCAGCCTTTCCGGGCCATGGTCGCTTTGGGCGATGACGACCCAAATCAGCAAACGGCCGAACTGGCCCGACTCCTGTTGAACGCACCCAAAGTGGAACGAGTCGATTTGATCGTCCGCCCGCAACACCCAGGGCTGGGCGCCCTTCAGGAAATGGCAGCCGCAAATTCCGAACGTCTGACCGTGGCGACCGAACCTGCAGAAGTGACCGCGCGCGTCGCGCGGTCCCATTTCGCCATCAGCGCCGGCGGCGGCTGGTCCCTGGAGTTGGCATGCGTGGGCGTACCTCAACTGTTGATCGTTCAGTCCGAATCCCATTGGCCGACCGCCCAGCGATTGGAAGAAGAGGGAGCGGCCACTTGCCTCGGCTGGCATGAAAATGTCTCCGCACAAACCATTCGCATGGCTATTCAGAACCTGCTGGGTGATCCCCTGGAGCGCCAGGCGATGTCTCGATGCGGCCGACAGCTCATCGACGGACGCGGCCCGGACCGCCTGGTAACCGCGCTGGAGGTCATGCTTCATCCGTCGCGTCGCGTGGCGCTCAGCCAGGCTGCATAGGCTGATCTCCTTGCGCGACTCAAGAAATAAGAAGTAGGGGGACAAGAGAAGCCTGACCGGCGCTTGCCATGAGGCAGCAACCGGGATTATGCTTCTCTTGTTCCTCTTTCTTTTTCTCCCCTCACGCGGGGATTGGCAGGCATGGACAAATCAGAAGTCGCCCGCATTTTGGACGAGATCGGCACCCTGCTGGAACTGCAAGGTGAAAACGCTTTCCGCTGCCAGGCCTACCACAATGCCGCTCGGGCCCTGGAGCAGCTGGAAGAGGACCTGGCCCAGGTCGTGGCGACCGGCCGGCTGGGCAGTATCCGCGGCATCGGTGAAACGCTGCGCGAAAAGATCACCACGCTCGTGCAATCCGGCGCGTTGCCTTTGTATTCCGAGCTGCGCGCGAAGACTCCCGCTGGCCTGTTTGACCTGCTGCGCCTTCCGGGTGTGGGGCCAAAGAAGGTGAAGGCTCTCTACGACGAGCTTGGCATCGACGACCTCGCCAAGCTGAAGGAAGCCTGTCTGCAAGGTCGCGTCGCCGGGCTCAAGGGGTTCGGCGCCAAGACTCAGCAGAAGATCCTGGAGGGCATCGATTTCCTTGGGCGCACCGGCCAGCGAATCCGGCTGGACGAAGCCCTCGATCTGGGCTTGCACCTTTTGGAGGGCCTGCGGCCTTGCGCCGGGATCCAACGCATGGAGCTGTGCGGCAGCCTCCGTCGCCGTAAAGAGACCATCAACGATATCGATATCCTGGTCAGCTCCGAACAAGCCGATCCAATCATGGAGCGGTTCACCAAGCTGCCCGAAGTCGTCCAGGTGGTCGGCCGGGGCGAAACCAAGTCCAGCGTTGTCGTCGATCGCGACCTTGGGCGCGGCCGCAGGGTCACGCTGAATGCAGACCTGCGCGTAGTTCGGCCCGAGGCGTTCCCGTTCGCTCTGCTTTACTTCACCGGGAGTAAAGAGCATAACGTGGCCGTGCGCGCTCTCGCCCAGCAACATGGTCTGAAACTCAACGAATACGAACTCGTCGGCCCCGGCGGAAGTGTTGCATGCAAGGACGAAGCCGACATCTTTCGCGCCCTGGGCCTGGACTATATTCCTCCGGAGCTGCGCGAGTGCACTGGTGAGATAGAAGCGGCCGCCGAGCACCGGCTGCCCGTGCTCCTCGAATTGAATGACCTCCAGGGGACCTTCCATTGCCATACGACATGGAGCGATGGAACCGCCAGCATCAAGGAAATGGCTCAGGCGGCGCAGAAGCTCGGCCTCAAGTATCTGGGCATCGCCGACCACTCCCAGTCGCTTACGGTCGCCTACGGCCTCACGCCCGACCGCGTGCGCGAACAGCAAGCGGAGATCGATGCCGTAAACGCCAAACTTGAGGGCTTCAAGCTCTATAGGGGTACGGAGTGCGACATCCTCGCGGACGGCCGCCTCGATTTCGACGAGGAACTGCTGGCGACGTTCGATTATGTGGTGGCTAGCGTGCATTCGCATTTCAATCAATCCTCGGCCGACATGACCGCACGCATCATCCGGGCAATTGAGCATCCGCGCGTCACCATGCTTGGCCATGCGACCGGCAGACTTCTATTGCGGCGCGACGGATACAAGGTGGACCTCGAAGCAGTACTGCAGGCAGCGGCCAAGCACGGAACGCTCGTGGAGATCAACTCTCATCCCCAGCGGCTGGATCTGGACTGGGTGCACTGCAAGCGCGCCAAGGCGCTTGGCGTTCAGTTGGTAATCAACCCCGATGCTCACAGTATGCCGGACCTGGCGTATCTGCGTTACGGAGTCGATGTGGCAAGACGGGGCTGGCTGGAAAAGAAGGACATCTTTAACACGCAATCGCAGGAGCAGGTGGATGCGGCGCTAAAAGAAAAGAGAGGGCCTGGGGCATAGGCGGGACGCGTGACCGGGGCCGCAAAATGAGAAGACTTGTGTGGATGAGTGGCCGGCGCGTGAGCGATCATGCCAAGTCGGGCTGCACAAGCTGGACGTCTCGCCCTGTCTGTTTGAGCAGCGCCTCGGCAGCGAGATAACCGCTGCGGACAGCTCCTTCCATCGTGGCGGGCCATCCTGTTGCCGTCCAGTCGCCGGCTACAAAGAGATTGCGGATCGGAGATAACTGCAAAGGGCGCCACTCATCGACGTTGGGAACAGCGCTAAACGTCGCGCCGTGTTCCGTCACCGTGCGGGCACGCAGCAGAGATTCCGGCTGCGCGTTTGGAAAAAGGCTGGCAAGCTCGGCGGCGATACGATGCTGCACTTCCTCGTGACCCAGGCCGCGAAATTGCCGTGAAGCACTTACGACCACCTGCACGTAGAATTCCCCAGGCTTGACCTGTCCTCGATTGAAAACCCATTGGCCCGCGCAATCAACCAGTACCACGTGCGGGAGATCCGTCACCGGCCGGTCATACCAAAGGTGCACACTCGTGATCGGAGAGGTTTCCAGGTGCTTTAGCTTTCGAAAATAGTCATGAGTTTCAATTAACTTGGGCGGCAGGAGATCGAGCAATCGATCGAAAGGGACCGTGCTGATGAACCAGTCGGCGCTGCGTGCTTCGCCGTTACGCAGGATCGCCTGACTTACCTGATTTTCGACAACCTCCAGCGACTTGACCGCACGCTGCATCTCCAATTCCACTCGATGCGCTGCCAGCCAGTTTTGCAATTCCGCGCCGTAGAGCTTTCCGAGCGCGACCGTGGGCAATTCCACTTCGAAGCCGCGCCGGTGCCGCATGAAGCCATCCACGAACACCTTGCGCGCGTAGCGCAGGCCGATGCGATCGGGGCTTTCATTGAGCGCGCTGGTCAAAACCACGCCCCAGAAGCGTTCGACCGTGCGCGTTGTCTGACGATGTCCTGCCAGCCACTCGTGAAAGGGGGGATCTCCGTCGGGAGCACTGAGCCGCAAACACATCAGTCCCCAGGCAATTCGCAGCTTTTCTGTCATGCTGAGATAGTGAGCGCGCAAGAAACTGCTTGTCAGATGCAACGGTGCAGGGAAGCGGCCAGCCTGAAATCGGCTGACCCTTCGATCAGGCGTCATGAAATACAAGGTTGGCTGCGACTCCAGGTGATGAGTGATGCCGACCGTGCGACAGAAGTGCGCGAAATTCGTGCAGCAGCCCATGCTGACATGTTGACAGGCGTCGATGAGCTGCCCGGTGGAAGCATCCTGGAACGAACCGGCGCGGCCTCCCAGCCTGGCGCGAGTTTCAAGGAGGGTGATCGCGAACCCATGTGGCGCCAGGGCAGTTGCCGCTGCCAAGCCAGCCAGGCCTCCTCCTACAATCAGGACCCGGTCGTTCGACTTCATGTCCATCCCCACCGCGCCGGCATTGCTTGCACGACCAGGCCCAATTTGCGCCAACGGCTCAAACTGACTCTACTGGTAAAGACATCGTAGTCGCGTTCGACAATTTCGTTGAGCAGGCCTTCATAGGTGCGGGTCATGACCTGGAAAACGGCCCGGCCGGCCGGCGGCAGAAGTGCTGAAAGCGGCCGCGCGGCCGCATAATACTCGCGGGCCCGGCCTACCTCGAATGTCATGAGCGCCCGAAAATTCTCGTTGCGAATGCCCTCGCGCAGTTGCGCTTCGCGATAACCGAAGCGCTCCAGGTCTTCACGCGGCAAATAGACTCGGCCGCGCTCGGCGTCTTCGCGCAGGTCGCGTAAGATGTTCGTGATCTGCAGTGCGACTCCGGCACTTTCGGCATAGACCTTGGCGCTCGGTTCGGCAAATCCCCATATATGGATACACGCCAGTCCCACTGCGGAGGCGACCCGGTAGCAGTACTCATAAAGTTCGGCAAACGTGGCATATGATGTCTGTTCCAAATCCATCTCCACGCCGTCGAGCACGGCATCGATATATTCCCGAGGGATGGCATGCGCCCGCATGGTGTCGTGAAACGCGGCGTGCAAGGGATGCTGGTAGTGACCTGCCAACGCTTCGTCAAATTCCCGGCGCCACGCGGACAGCGCTGCACGCTTTACTGAGGGCATTTCCAGGCCGTCGATCAGATCATCCGTGACGCGCAGAAAGGAGTACAGCGCGCACATCGATCGGCGTTGGGCCACCGGCAAGACGCGAAACGCATGGTAGAAATTGCCAGCCTCCCGACGTGCAAGGCGCTCGCAGAACGAATAAGAGCGAGCCAGCAGCCGAGTCATGAAGCAATCCGTCCGGTATGAGTGGCAGACGCATTAGATAGCTGACGCGGCGGGCTCCCGAAAGAGGGCCCCATTGAGTCGCCGAAGCAGAGTGCCGGCGAGCAGAGCCGCCTTTTCCCACTTGGCCAGTGCCGGCCTGGCCGCCAGGACATTGTACCGGCAGCGCTCGATCTTGCGAAGGAGGGCCAATCCGCCGCGTATGAACAACTCAATATCAGGCCTGATCTCGGCCCGAACGCGCTCCAGGAGCGGGAGCCCTCGGTAGAAGAGGTCCCGGGTTCGGTCTACTTCAAAACCCATGAGCTGTACGAAAGCGGGATTATAGAGACGGGCTTGCAGATCAGCCTCCCCATAGCCGCAGCGAATGCGGTCTTCTTCGGGAATATAGACACGATCAATATCAAGGTCTCGAGCCACGTCCTGCCAAAAGTTCGCCAGCTGCAGGGCCGTGCAGACGTGGTCGGAGAGTCGAGCGTTGGAATCGTCGTAAGACTCGCACAGGTACAACACGAGATGGCCGACAGGGTTGGCGGAGTTGCGACAGTAGCCAAGAAGTTGCTCGTAGGTTTGATAGCGCTTGACGATCTGGTCCTGCTCGAATGCGAATAGCAGATTCAGGAACGGGTCCGGCGGTATCTGGAACTTTCGGACCGTTTCCTGAAGGGCGACCATGACCGGATGGCGTGGCTCGCCCTGGTAGCAAGCCAGCAATTCCTCGCGCCACCAGCGCAGCAAACGCAAGGCGCCAGCACCGCCGCCGCACTCATCCGCCAGATCGTCGGCCCACCTGCAATAGGCGTAAATAGCGTGAAAATGGCGTAGAAGACAACGCGGCAGGAGCACGGAGGCGACAGTAAAGTTTTCGTAATGCGTGCGCGTGAGCCGGCTGCAGTAACTCCGGGCATCGGCCAGCCCGACCGTTTCGCGGGGCCTGTCAGGCCCGTAGCGATGCAACTCCTTGGCGAAGCCATTGTGCATGCGCGGATTATATCCCGGCCGGCGCAGTGGCGAAAGACAGGGCTGGAAAGCCTGGGATATTTCGCAACCGACACCAGCAGTCAAGGGACGGGGGAAGAGAGTAATCCTTGCAAGAGGGGGAACTTTTACCGACCGCACTGGGGCATCTCAGAAGGCATTGCACCGCTTACCACCAAGACTTGCTGGGACCGGTGCTTCTCCTGCAATTTGTCGAAAAAGATGTTGGATTTTGCCTTTGCCGGACGTATATTATGGAGGCTTATGAGGAACAGTATCGGAAGGTGCGCGAATTTAGCGAGTGATTTTGGAGATGTACTGCCCGGTCGAGATCGATTCCCTTCCTCCTCTGCGTTTTTTCGATGGCGTTTCACGTCTTCTGTGTGAGCAGCCTCTCCCGAAAGATCCCGAGAAGGTGGGCAACACCGGCCTTGCGATTTGGCCAGGCAGTTGCATGGACTCCGTACCCCATCCAACTCTCATCAGAAAGACCAAGGCTGGAGAGAGGTAGGTGATCGGCACCGACGTATTGCCTCGGGTCGCAAAGAAACTAATACCGCGGCGGTTGTTTCGGACGGGGTCTGATTTCGACTGGTCCGCCGACGCCGAGGCGGTGGTGATGGCAAAGCCAGGTGGATCCGCGTGGGCATTGCGGGAGCCGCGGATCGGATATTTGGGTTTTTTAGGTATGTGTGCCCCGTGAAGGCTTAATGAACTCGCGCTGAGACAATCAGCACGACAGATTACCCCCTGTCACGATAAGTTGGTTCGCTGCGGCGGACGGGCACGGAAAGGTTCTTCTGATGGCGAAGAATATTTACGTCGGCAACCTCACGTGGGAGTGCACTGCCGACGACTTGCTGGCCCTGTTTCAGGAGCACGGCAGTGTGGCGCGAGCCCAGGTAATCACAGACCGTGAAACCGGACGATCGCGTGGCTTCGGGTTCGTCGAGATGGACGACGATGGCGAGGCGCAAAAGGCAATCGAGGCCCTCAACGGCACGGACTACCAGGGCCGGCCATTGACTGTCAACGAGGCGCGTCCAAGGGAGGAGCGCAGCGGAGGCGGCCCACGTAGCGGCGGCTATGGCGGTGGCCGGGGCGGCTACGGCGGCGGCGACCGGGGTGGTTCCGACCGCGGCCGCAGATACTAAGCAGCTACGGACGACCCGGGGCCGTCGCTCGCCGACGGCCCGGGTTCGTCTCGCTGAAGAATCGGTTTCAGCGGATTTGAGCGGTGCCCAAAGACAAAGCAATCCAGGTCGAAGGAAAAGTCAAAGAAGCCCTGGTCAATACGCAGTTTCGGGTCGAGTTGGCCAAAGGTCATCAAGTGATCGCGCATGTCGCGTGGCGAATGCGCAAGAATTTCATTCGGATCATTCCCGGCAACGCGGTCACGGTCGAACTTTCGCCTTAGGATCTGGGCAAGAGACGCACTGTCTACCGAGCCCGCTGATGGGCACCAACTTGATCTTGACTTCCCCTGCCAACTGCATCACCCTAGCATTCAACTCTTTCCTTCACCTAGACCATGGAGGGTCCGATCATGTTTTACCCCACGGAATCCAAACCTCAGGGATGGCGTGCCGTCGCGGTTTTCGATGACCGCGGAGATCGTCTGCTTTATCTCGGCCGCTCTTCGACGCAGGTGCGCGCCGGCTTTGGGACCGCGTTCAATGAGGTGCTTGACGAGGAAGAACGCGACCACGTTCGCTCGATTTCTTTGCAGCGCTGGCACGGCGCAGCCGATGCCGGTCGCTGGATGCACCAGGCCAATCTGACCGTCCCCACCACGGTCAAGTTGGCGCGCATTGCTTGATTGAATGCCGTGCAGCAAGACTTTGTCTCACCAATTCTTCCGACCGCCTCTGTCGCCCTGCGCCATTCGCCAGTAGCATGGTGAGTGTAGACCGCGGATGAACGCAAATTCGAGGACTGGATGTCGATCCGGTTCGATCCGCATTCATTTCCCGAAGCGGCGTTCGCCCGCGGTCTTGTTCGATCCCTTGCTGCCAGAATGGATCCGAGGGGCGCCATGGTCCGTTCCCCGCGCAAGCAAATCGAAGAGCTGCGCAAGCAAATCGAGTATCACTCCAACAAATACTACATCGAAAACGCGCCCGAAATTAGCGATCTCGAATTCGACCGGCTCATGCGGCAACTGCAAGAGCTGGAAAGCCAGCATCCCGAGCTGATCACTTCCGACAGCCCGACGCAGCGCGTCGGCGGCCAGCCTATCGAGGGCTTTCGCCAGGTGCGCCATCGCGTGCCGATGTTATCGATCGACAATACGTACAACGAACGAGACCTGCGCGAGTTCGATGCCCGCGTCCGCCGTGCGCTCAAGGACGAAATGGTACATTATGCAGTCGAGGAAAAGATCGACGGCGTGTCCGTCTCGCTGCTCTATGAAAAGGGACTCTTGACGCTAGGAGCCACCCGCGGCGACGGCACGCTCGGCGACGACGTTACCCATAACCTCCGCACCGTTCGAGACATCCCTCTGCGCCTTCGCACGGAGGGCCGCCACGTTCCGGAGCTCTTCGAAGTCCGCGGCGAGATCTACATGACCAACTCCGAGCTGGCGCGCTTGAACAAACAGCAAGCCGAACGGGGCGAACGCACATTCGCCAATACCCGGAATGCTGCCGCCGGCAGTCTCAAATTGCTGGATCCATGGGTCGCTGCCCGCAGGCATTTGCGTTTCTTTGCGCACACAGAAGGCGTGCTTGAAGGGCCTCGCGTGGCCAGGCACAGCCAATTTCTCGAGATAGTTCAAGCGTTTGGCATCCCTGTCGTGCCGCACGGCCCCATCGTGCAAGGCATTGATGCCGTAATCGATTATTGCGAAGAGCAGCTTGAGGCACGCCATAGCTACGATCACGAAACCGACGGCACAGTGGTCAAGGTCGATGACTTTGCCGAGCGCGAGAAGCTTGGGTACACGTCCAAGGCGCCGCGCTGGGCCATCGCCTACAAGGTCGAGCTTTGGCAAGCCGGTACGCGCATTGAGGACATTTACGTGCAGGTCGGCAAGACAGGCGTACTGACGCCCGTGGCCAGCTTGAAAACGGTTCGAATTGCCGGCACCAAGGTCTCGCGTGTGAGCTTGCACAACACCGATGAGATCGCGCGCAAGGATATCCGTATCGGCGATGCCGTCATCGTGGAAAAGGCCGGGAAAGTCATACCTCATGTGGTACGCGTGGAACTGGAGAAACGAACCGGTCACGAAAGACGCTTCCGCTTTCCCACAACGTGTCCTGCTTGCCATAGCCGCGTCGCGCGCGATGAAGGCGGCGCCTATATCCGCTGCCTCAATCCTTCATGCCCGGCCCAGCTCAAGGAGCACCTTCGCTATTTCGCGAGCCGCAACGCCATGGACATCAGCGGTCTGGGGCCGGCCATCATCGACCAACTCGTGGACAATGGTTTGGTCCGAAGCTTGCCCGACCTGTACCGGCTGCAGCCTGCTCAACTCACGGAACTCGAACGCATGGGCCGGAAATCGGCTCAGAAGATTGTTGAGGAGATCGACGCCAGCAAGAAACAGGGGCTTAGGCGCTTGCTTACGGGACTGGGCATTCGCCACGTCGGCGAGCGGAACGCACGTCTGCTCACGGAGAAATTCAGCGATATCAAGAGCCTGCTGAATGCATCCGTGGAAGAACTCGCCAGGGTCGCGGGGGTCGGCGAGGTTGTTGCGAAAAGCGTTCGGCAGTTTTTTCAAAACGAGACCGGTCGCAAGACCATCCGGCAGTTGCAAGAGTTGGGCGTGCAGATGAGCGAACGGCCGCAAGCTGAATCTCGAGCGAGCGAAGGAGAACTCGTAGGCAAAACGGTTGTCGTGACCGGCACCCTTGACCAGTTGTCCCGCCATGAGGCGGAAGATGCTGTTTTCAGGTCCGGCGGCAAGGCTGCTTCCAGTGTGTCGCACAAGACAGACTTCGTGGTTGCAGGAAAAGACCCAGGGAGCAAGCTCGACAAAGCGAGGGCCCTGGGCATCAAGATCCTGAACGAGAAGGAATTCCTGAGGCTCCTCGGCGACAATAATTGAAAGATCCCTGCAGGGAGACAACCAAGGGAGTGCGCGATGGAAAATCCTGAAGTCGCCCAGATCTTTGAGGAAATTGCCGACCTTCTCGATATCCAGGGCGAGAATCCGTTTCGCGTGCGCGCGTATCGTAACGCGGCACGTGTGATTCGGGATCTGTCGCAGTCCCTTGCGGAGATGGTAAAGGACGGCAACAAGAACCTGGAAGAGCTGCCGGGCATCGGCAAGGACCTGGCCGGCAAGATCACAACCATTGTCGAAACAGGCGATCTACCTCTGCGCCAGGAGCTGCGCGGGCAGGTGCCGGCCGGATTGCGGGACCTGTTGAATGTTTCGGGCCTCGGCCCCAAGCGTGCCCTGGCGCTATTCAAGAAGTTCAAAGTTTCGTCCCTCGATGATCTGCGCCGAGTTGCCGAAGGACATCGCATCAGGAAGTTGCCCGGGTTCGGGGCCAAAACTGAAGAGAAAATCCTCGAATCTCTCAAGAATCTGGAACAGGAAGGCCGGCGCGTCTATCTGGCGGAAGCCAAAGTGTACGCCAACGCTTTACTCAGGCACCTAAAGGGAACGCCGGGGATGAAGCGAGTGGACGTGGCCGGGAGTTTTCGCCGGCGCCGCGAAACCGTGGGTGATCTGGACATGTTGGCAACGTGCAGCCGGGTTGAACCGGCGATGGATCGCCTGGCAGCATATGATGGAGTCGCAGCAGTGCTGGCCCGCGGCGAAACCAAGATGACCGTGCGCCTGAAGAGCGGCCTGCAGCTCGATCTGCGGGTCGTACCTGAGAAGTCTTACGGGGCGGCCTTGCAGTACTTCACCGGTTCCAAGTCGCACAGCATCCTGCTGCGCCGGCGCGCGCAAGAACGCGGCTTGAAACTCAACGAGTATGGCGTTTTCCGCGGCAAGAAGTCCATCGCCGGGCGAACCGAGGAGGATGTTTACGAGTCGCTGGGCCTGCCCTGGATACCTCCCGAGCTCCGCGAAGCCCGAGGGGAAATCGAGCTGGCCTTGACGGGTCGATTACCAGCTTTGGTGGAACTCGACGATATACGAGGCGACCTGCACATGCACACGACTGCCACCGACGGTCGGGCCTCGCTGGAAGAGATGATTCAGGCCGCAAAAAAGCGCGGTTATGCGTACATCGCCATCACCGACCATTCCAAGCGCGTCACCATGGCGCGCGGCCTAGATGCTCAGCGCCTGCGCCAGCACTGGCAGGCGATCGACAAAGCCGCCTCGAAAGTGAAAGGCATGGCCGTCTTGAAAGGCGTCGAGATGGATATTCTCGAGGATGGAACGCTCGATCTTCCGGACGACGTGTTGAAAGAGGCGGATTGGGTGATCGCCTCGATTCATTATGGCCAGAATCAGCCGCGCGAACAGATCATGCAAAGGCTCCTCAATGCCGTCCGCAATCCTTACGTCAGCGCCATAGGCCATCCCACGGGCCGGTTGATTGGCAAGCGCAAAGGCTACGACGTGGATCTGAAAACCATCTTCAAGGCGGCCGCCGATTACGGCTGCCTGATGGAACTCAACGGCCAACCGAGCCGACTCGACCTGGACGATGTTGCCCTAATGGCAGCGAAAGAACAGGGCATCCCGATCGTCGTAAATACCGACGCTCATGCCGTCGAAGAGCTTGGCTTCATGGAATTCGGCATCTACCAGGCGCGTCGAGGGGGCCTTGAGGCAAGGGACATCGCCAATACCCGCAGCCTGGCACGCTTTCGCGCGTTGCTCAAAAAGTGAACGAGATGCGACCATGAGTGGCAATTTGCCGGATGATCTGTTCCGCTCAGTATTGTTCACCGATCTCTATGAGCTGGCCATGGGGCAGGCCTATCTGGCCGAGCAGATGGATCAGCAGGCGGTATTCGAATTGTCGTTTCGCCGGATGCCGGCCGGCCGCAATTATCTTGTCGCCGCCGGCCTCGACGACGTGCTCGACTACCTGGAACATCTGCGGGTCACGGAAAACGACCTGGCTTACCTGAGGGAGAAACTCCATTTTACGGACAGCTTTCTGGAGCGATTGCGGCATTTCCGCTTCACAGGCGACGTGCTCGCGATCCCGGAAGGAACGCCGGTGTTTCCGGGTGAGCCTCTTGTCCAGGTGGTCGCGCCGATTTTCGAGGCGCAGCTCCTTGAAACTTTTGTGCTGAACCAGGTGCACTTGCAGACGCTCGCTGCTTCGAAGGCTGCCCGTGTGATCACGGCAGCGGCAGGCCGGCAGGTAATCGAGTTCGGCGCACGCCGGGCCCATGGGACGGACGCAGCTCTCAAGGTTGCGAGGTGCAGCTACCTGGTGGGGGCTGCGGGCACGTCGCTCGTCCTGGCGGGGAAGATCTATGGCATCCCCCTCTTCGGAACGATGGCGCACAGCTACATTCAGGCTCACAAGGACGAAGCGGGCGCGTTCGCAGAATTCGCGCGGATGTATCCCCAAACAACGCTGCTGGTGGACACGTACGATACGCTCCAGGGGGTGCAAAAAGTGATCGATCTTGGCCGCACACTAGGCAACGCTTTCCGCGTGCATGCCGTACGGCTCGATTCCGGCGATATCGGCGCGCTAGCCAAGCAGACGCGCGCTATGCTCGATCGCGCCGGTTTGCAACATGTGCAAATCTTCGCCTCCAGCGAGCTGGACGAATACGAGATAGCCAGGCTGATTCAATCCGCCGCGCCCATCGATGCATTCGGCGTCGGCACCAGGCTTGCCGTGATCCAGGACGCACCACATATCGATATGGCTTACAAGCTGGTGGAATACGCAGGAGAGCCGCGCATGAAGCTATCCGCGGACAAGATTGTCTACCCGGGCCGGAAGCAGGTCTTTCGCAAAAGCGAGAACGGGCGCATCGTTGGTGACACCGTCGGCCGGTACGAGGAGAAGCTCGAAGGAGAACTGTTACTACAGGTCGTCATGCGTGCTGGAAAGCGTCTGCCTGCTGGCAACGTCAGCTTGGAAGATGCGCGCCGATACGCTATCGACCAAAACAAGCGCTTGCCGGAATGGCTGCTGAGTCTCGATCAGTCTGAAACCCCCTATCCCGTTGCGATTAGTGAGGGGCTATCGCTCGAATTGGATTCGGTTCGCCAACTACTTCGGCCGGGCTAGTGCTCTGTTATTCTCCGTGAGCGCGGGGAATGGGTTCCTCCTGCCTGCTATTCGTCCGTGTCTTTCAGGGCCCCGGCGTCCAAATCGTCGCAGCAATGTACCGTTCTGGTCCTGTTGTTTTGTCCCAGAAATAGTACACGGTGACAATTTTCCCATCCAGTCGCTGCACGCTGCGCGGATAGCCAATGTCCCGCCCGCCGCCGTCGTTGCGCAGAACGATGGGTTCGCTCCATGTGCTGCCTCCGTCGTTGCTGATCCTCGCGAAAATCCCAAACGGTTTTGCCCGGTGGCCATAAGTGAGACAGACACGGCCATCTGCGAGTTTGAGAAGGTGCGGCGGGTTCCCTTCGCCAGTGTCCGGGACCGGCCTGCCAAGAAACGACCAGGATGCGCCATTGTTCGAGGATGCCCAGGCTTCGATCCAGCTCTGTGGCTTCTCGTTGTCTTCAGCCCGTCGGATAGTCGTCAGCAGGCGCTGCGGAGATAGGCGAGCTGTCGACGGCATGATCGCATATCCCTTGGGTTCGGGGCCGATGTTGGCAATGAACTTCCAGGTTTTCCCTCCGTCCACGGTGCGCGCGCAGATCGGCCGTCCCTCGCGGTTGTCGTGCTTGGCGGCGGTCAGAAAAAGCATGCAGTCGTGCGGCCCATCAACAATCATATCGGTGCGCGCCGCGATCCCCGGTTGCCCGAACAGTGGTAAACGGAATGGCCCCTTCCAGGTGTGGCCACGGTCGTAAGAGTAATAAAACCGCGAAACGCCTGTGTGGTTCCCAGCCATCCGGCAGGTCATGGCGAAATCGGGATGCGTGAAGTTGATATCTCCCGGACAATCCAGCGGTTCGGGCTCCGTGGCCCCCGGTGGGACCGTGCCATGGCGCATTCCTTTGGTGCCGACAAGTACATGCTGCCTGGCGGGGTTTTCAATGCTCCAGGTCTTGCCGCCGTCTTTGCTGCGTGCGAGCAAATGCTCCTCCGGCTTATCGTGATCGATGTTGTGCCGATTTGGCCCCAGGTCCTTGTGATAGCCGGCGCTGAAACCAACCAGGATCTCGTCGCCCCACGACCATATGCCGTGGTTCGCCGGCCAGCCGCCGAAGCGACCCGGCTCGTGGTAGATCATCACATTTTCGATCATGTTATCCGGGGAGGGCGGCGAGGTAGTGCAGATCCCCGCCGCTGTCATGGCTGTCAGCAAGCAAAGCGTGCTGGAAAGGATGAGTCGCGCTGACATCTGCGCTCCAGTCTTATTTTCGGTCGCTTCGCGTTAGACCCGATGGACGGCCGCAGGTACAATGCGAACCCGGCTACTTTCGTGGGAAGCGCTCCGAGGGTGCAATGCAGCCAGATCAACCGACCAGGATCACTCCGATTGTCACCCAAGAGTCGCTTGCCAGCGATACCGGGCCGGGATTGGCGCGCAAGCTTGGCCTGTTTGATATCACCATGCTAGTCATGGGGAGCATCATCGGGACAGGCATCTTTGTCGTCCCGCACAACATCGCCAAGCTCGTTTCGAGTCCGTTACTAATCTTAGCCGCCTGGGTGCTAGGCGGCTTGGTCACTCTGGCAGGCAGTCTCGTCTACGCCGAGTGGATGCGGAGGCGTCCCTATGTCGGCGGCCAGTACGCCTATTTGCGGGAGGCGTACCACCCGGCGCTCGCATTCGTTTACGGCTGGTCACTGCTCTGGGTTGTGCAATCGGGCGGGATGGCGGCGGTGGCGGTGATCTTTGCCAAATATTTCCTCGAAATCATGCAAATATTTGCGCAATGGCTGGGCGGCAGCGGCAATAATGAGACCCTCGTCAATGCCGTGACTTCCTTTGTGAGCTGGCCGTTCGCCAAAGCGACGATCTCCACAGTGGCCATCGGTGCTTTGACACTGCTCAACTGCACCGGGGTCCGCACCGGCAGCACTGCTCAGAACATTTTCATGATCCTTAAAATCCTGGCGATCACCATGCTTGTCGTCTGCGGGCTGCTGTTCGTGGATGGGATTTGGTCCACGAACCTCCTCGATGGCACCGACCAAAAGCTTAACACGGTCACGGATCCTTCGAACGCAGGCAACGGATGGCAGATCACCGCGTTTATTGCTGCCATGGTCCCGGTCTTCTTCGCCTACGGCGGCGCGCATACCACAACTTTCATGGGCGGCGAGGTTCGCAACCCAAGGCGAGATTTTCCTCGTGGGTTGGTACTGGGCGTCTCCGGGGTGGTGGCCCTTTACCTGGCTGTGAATTACGTCTGTCTGCGGGTGCTCGGGAGGGAGCAACTTGCTTTGACCGAGACACCCGCCTCCGACGTGATGCAACGCGCACTTGGCAGTCCCGGCGCCGCGCTGATCGCACTCGGCATCGCCATCTCGGCGCTAGGTTTCTTGAGCCAGGCAACTTTGACGTCGCCACGCGTCTATTATGCGATGGCGAAGGACGGCCTGTTCTTCCGGATCGTGGCCTGGATTCACCCGCATACGCGCGTGCCAGTGGTGGCTATTCTGCTGCAGGGTCTCTTTGCCATTGTGATCGCAGCATCGGGAACCTTCTGGCAGATATTGAACTATGTCATGTCGGTGGAACTCATCTTCCTGTCGCTTACAGTCCTGGGCCTGTTCATTATTCGCAAGCGTGATGCGTGCATGGTTGACTCGGCAAGCCTGAACATGCCGGGACATCCAATCACAACGCTCTCATATGCTTGCATTAACCTAGCCGTCGTCGTTAACCTGTTTTTTAAGGAACCGGTCAATTGCTGCATTGCCATAGCGATCGCGCTTGCCAGTCTTCCGGTTTACTTGGCGTGGCGAATCGTGGGCGGGCTCTCAAAAACTACTGTGGATAGAGCCGATCCAGAGAAGGCCTGAACAGGATGCTCCTAATGGGGAACAATAGATATGCAGCGGACCGTGCGAAACAGTCTGCGAAAACATAGCATTGAGTGCTGTCATGCTAAGTTTATGGGCCGCCTACTGCCCTTGGCCCGGTGTATTCGGTTTCGGAGGCAATGTTTCCTGCGGAGTCGCGACCTGCGCCATTCCATCCACCACTCCTGGGCCGGGCACAAGCACGCGGCCGTTTTCTCTTTCGCAGCGTAGCTCCCACCCACCTCCCAGTGCGCGATAGACGTTGATCAGGTTGAGGGCCACATTGCCTCTAGCAATCGCGAGTTGGTCTTGTTGCTGCACGCGAGTCACGGCCAGGTTGAAGACGGTGTTGAAGTCGATGACGCCGGTACGATACTGCGTCTCCCCAAGCTCCGTGGCTGCAGTGGCTGCCTCCACACTTCGGGCCAGGGCCTCGGCCTGTTCCTGAGAGCGCAGGAAGCCGCGTAACGAGGTCTGTACCTCTCGGCCGGCAGTGAGCACCTTATTCTGATACGTCGCAATCAGTTCCTGCGTGCGCATTTGCTGCAATCGGACATTGTTCGAAATGCGACCGTAGTTCAGGATGTTCCATCTGAAATTGGGCGTAATGCTGCCCATGAAGCTGCGCGACTCGAAAAGCTGAGAAAGGTCTTGTGCTTCCCAGCCAAGCGTGCCGTTGATAAAGATGCTGGGGTAGAGGTCTGCCTCGGCGACGCCGATTTCAGCGCTCTCGGCTGCGACCCGACGCTCGGCCTGGCGAACGTCGGGACGCCGCCGCAGCAAGTCCGCGGGGATGCCGGTCGCGACCCATTTCGGCGTGCTCGGCACCGGGTCGGCACTTGCCCCGGGAGCTGCCCCCAACTCCGGCTCGAGATCCCGAACCGGTATGCCCAGCAAGATACAAAGCGTGTCGTTGGCCTGCCCAAGCGTAATCTGCTGCGCGGGAATGCTCGAGCGGGTTTGTTCCAGGACGGTCCGCGCCTGTTCCACGTCGAGGCGGGTCGCCTTCACGCCAACCCTGAATCTCTCTTCCGCCAGGGCAAGGATACGCTCCTGAATGCCCACATTCTCTTGCGCAATCTGGATGCGTTGTTGGGAAATACGGAATTGCACGTAGTTCGTCGCCACGTCGGCCAGCAGGGTTACCAGGGCATCGTCATAGCTGTCCAGCGATGCATCGAGGTTAGCGTTGGCAGACTCGATGGCTCGGCGAAAGCGTCCCCAGAAATCCAGCTCCCAGCTGAGATTGAAGCCCCCAGACATATCGGTAAACCAATTTGTCGGAACCTCACGGCCGGGAATCAAATTGGAACCGGGAAGCCCTGCCAGTACCGGGAGGAGGGAGGCAGGATTGTTGGCTGCGTTTCGACTCAGGCCGACCCTGCTAATTTCCCCTGTTGCTTGTTGGGTTTGTGGAAAGAAGGAGCCGGCCGCGATCGCCTGTTGCGCTCTCGCTTCCAATACCCGAGCGCCAGCGCTGCGCAGCGTCAGGTTTTGCTGGTACGCCGTATCAATCAGGGAGCTCAGTCTGCCGTCCTGAAATACCGTCCACCAATCCTGCAAGTGACGGTCTTGAACCCTCGGATCTCGGGCCTCGATCCATTCCGGAGCCACGGGCCCCTGCGGCTGGTCATAATTGGGCCCGACCTTGAAACCGTTGCGAATCCATTCCACAGGCCCGGTGGCCACGCAGCCGCCATTGACGAGGATCGCACCGGCAAGCCCGGCCCGACCCAACCAGCGCCGCAGGGGACGTGCGCCGCCCAGACCGTACTTACTCGGGGAGCTGGCGCGCCGTTCCATTGGCTCGTCTCACTGGATTGATTCTTGGCGAAATGACGCAGCGCGCGCCCAGCATGCTCGATAAATCGAGAAGAGCTTACGCCAACGGAAATATCGACCAAATCTTTGCAAACGGTTGATGAAAACGTGGGAACTTGATGGAGATGAGAGTCTTGTTAATCGGCTCCTCTTTGCCCAGAATGCGAAGTTTATTCAGCCCCCACGTGGGCGCCCTTCTCGGCCACGGAGCGTTTCATGAGCAGCACCAGAAAGACCAGTGCCACCCCCAGGACGGCGAACATCCAGAAGACGTCGAAGTAGGCGAGCGACGCGGCCTGCTGCTGGCGGAGATTGGCAAGCACTTGCAGGGCCATCTGTTGCGACTGGGCTGGATCGCCCGTCTGCTGCAGGAAGAACGCTCGACCGCCATCGAAAAACGACTGCACGTGTGGGTTCAGGGAGTCAAGGTTCTCGCCCAGACGCGACAGGTGAAACTGTTCGCGGCGTTCTTGTATAGTCTGGGCCACCGATGTGCCGACGCTGCCCCCTTCGTTGCGGAGCAGAGCCAACAAGCCGACCGCCGCCCCGCGCAGATTTCGGGGCGTGTATTTGAAGGCTGCCACGTTGAGCGGAGCGAAGATCATCGACAGGCCGACGATCGTCACCACTCGCGGCCAGACCACCTGCCACGGGCTGATGTACAGGTTCATCATTGCCATCCAGTAGTTCCCGGTAGCCAGGAGGAGCAGGCCACAGGCCATCAGCCAGCGGGCGTCGGTGCCCCGACCGAGGAGAGCGCCGACAATCAGTAGCACCACGACTGAGAAAAGGCCAGCCGGCGCCAGGACCAGGCCGGAGACATAGGCGTCGTAGCCGAACAAGGACTGGAGCAAGCCCGGCAGGGACGTGGTGTAGCCGTAGAGTACGGCGTATGCACAGAAGATGATCACGCAGCAAGCAGCGAAATTGCGCTCTCCCAGCGGCCGGAAGTTGACCACCGGGTTGCCGATCCGCATCTCCCGGAAGATCAGGAAGCCCAGCCCCAGCACAAACAGAATGAGCAGAGTCTGGACGCGCCAGAACGGGTCGCCCAGCCAGTCCCACTCCTGCCCCTTGCTGAGCATAATTTCCCAGCAGGAAATGGCCAGCGCCAGCAGCCCCAGACCGATATAGTCGAAATTGAGGGGCCGGCGGCGCAGCTCCGCCCGCTGCTTCTTCAGGTAGTCCGGATCATCTACGAGGAGGTAGCACATCACTAAGGCCACGGCGCCCACCGGGATGTTAATGTAGAATATCCAGCGCCATTCGTAGAAGACCGTGAGATAACCGCCCAGCACCGGGCCGACCACCGGCGCGAGCAGGGCCGCGACGCCGAACATCGTCTGCGCGGCCCCTTGCTTCTCGGGAGGGAAGCTGTCGAGCAGCACGCCCTGGCTGGAGGGCTGGAGTCCGCCGCCGGCCAATCCCTGAATGACCCGGAACAAGATTATCTGGCCTAGGCTCGTGGCCATGCCGCACAGGGCCGAGGCAATCGTGAAAATAGCGATGGATAGCAGAAAGTAATTGCGCCGGCCCAGGTGCGCCGAGATCCAGCCGGAAATCGGCAAGATCGTGGCATTGGCAGCCAGGTAACTCGTGAGGACCCATTCGCTATCGGTGACGGCAGCGGACAATCCGCCCGCGATGTAGCGCAACGCGACGTTGGCAATCGTCGTGTCCAGGACTTCCATGAAGGTGGGCACAACCACCGCAGCAGCGACGAACCACGGATTTACGCGCGGTCGAGCCGCTGCTGTCAGGGAAAGAGTAGCGCTCAAGCTGCTTCTCCATCAGAGAGACGAGATTACCTTCCGCCAGGTATTCTTCATCCTCACGGGACAGCGGGCTCTTGAGGCAGTGGTGCATAAGGCTGCAACACGTCCCCCGCGTGCGGCCCGGTGGGTGCTTGCTTGTAGTAGACGTAAGGCACACACGATAGGCCCACGAACAAGGGCTTCTTGTCAGGATCGTAGTTGTTCAGCTCGATACGGACAGGGAGGCGCTGCACAATTTTCACGAAGTTCCCTGTGGCATTTTCGGGCGGGAGCAGGGCGAGAGTTGAGCCGGTCCCCATGGTGAATCCAGTAATGTGCCCCTCGAACTCCCGCCGGCTACCGTACATATCCACCTCGATGCGAACGCGCTGGCCGATGCGCAGGGCGGCCAGTTCGGTCTCCTTGAAATTGGCGTCGATCCAGATCTCTGTCAGCGAGCGGACCGCCATCAGGCTCTGCCCCACCTGGACGTTATTACCGGGATTAACATTGCGCCGCGTCACCACTCCGTCGATCTCGCTCAGGACGGTGCAATAGCGCAAGTTCAGGAGTGCCTGGTCCAGATCACGCTGCGCTTCCTGGAGCTTGGCATCGGCTTGCTTGGTGGCGGGCGCCTCGGGTATGAGTTGGGCGTAAATGCGATCGAGGTTGCCCTTGGGGTCTTGCTTGTAAAAATCTGCAATCACTTGTTTGGGAGTGGCATTCCAGGAACTCGGAAAGTAACCGAACTGGGCGGCGCTTTGCATCAACTGGCCGAGTGCCTGGCGCACACCGGAGAAATTCTGATCGAGGTCGGGAGGCACTTCAGTCAGTTCGTGTCCCTTGGGAGGCTGCGCCTCAAGGCCAAGACCCACCCGGATTGCATACACCTGCTGCAAGGCCTGCTCAGCGCCCGCTTCGTCCACGGCTACCGTTTGGCGGCGCAGGTCCAGGTCTTCCTTGCTGATGCCGCCGCTCGGGGCCAGCTCCTCGCCGCGTTTAAGATTGGCCTTTGCCAGCTCCAGGGTTGCCATCCGGCTTTTGAGTGTCGCGACGGCCGCACGCAGGTTAGCGACTTGATCATTCACTTCTTCAATGGTGTGCTCGAGCTTGAATCGATTGGCGCGGGCCTGGGCAACTTGGGCCATGACTTGAGCCTTGGCAGCTGCCAGATCCGCTTCGGCCCCGACCAGCGCTGCTTTCTTGATGTTGACAATGACCTGATAAGGCTCCGGGTCGAGTCGGACAAGCACGTCGCCCTTTTTCACGCGGTAGTTGTCATCCACCAGCACATCCTTCACCTGCCCAGCGACCCGAGGCGCCACGAAGGTAACATGGCCGTTCACATAGGCATCATCCGTGGAAACAGTGGTCAAAGTGATCAGGATCCATGGGATCATGAGGTAAGCCACGCCGGCCACGGCAAGGACGATAATTCCCACGAGCAGCCACTTGCGCAGCGGGCGCGCCGCCCGCTTCGGCGCCGGTGGAGAGACGATCGTGGTGACAACCGCGGGTGCGGCGGGGCGGTCCTGGCCGGGGGCCTGATTTACCGCCGGGGATGTTACGGAATTTGGCACGTCATGGGGGGGCCGGTCGCTCTTGCCTGTCATGGTGGTGCTTTCCCCTTGGTGAGTTGAGTCATCTCCATGTTTGGCGCCGCGGACGAGATGCCTTCGGGCGCGAAGGATGATTCGCCGACCCGGCGTTCCGGCTCATTGTAGTGGATTAGCTTGGACTGGCGGAGTTGTCGAATTGCTCTTCTTTTTAGGGCCCGGCCCTCGGATGCGCTCCCCGGCAGGCTTTACTGGCTCCTCACAATCGACCCCGTCGCCGCGGCACCATTTGCGCGTCGGGCTGAGCCTCGCAAGCAGGACATTCCACGGCAGGGTTCGAATCCAGGTCGCAACTCTCGTAGAGCAAGCTGGCAGCTTGCTCCTCCGCAATCAGGGGCAAGCTATCAGCTTGCCCTACAAGCCCTGTTACCCGAGCATCATGGCTTTTTAGCCAGGCCCATTCCACGGCGGAGCTCAGGAGTGAGGGACACCCTCAGGGATTGGCCAAGCGTCCTAGGAAGAGGATGGATCCCGATTGCTGGTCCTGAATGAGAAAGAGGAACGGGTGGTCGGCACGAAAAATAGGCTTCACTCGCATCGCCAGTGCTTTGACAGCCACACCGGTGGCCGCAGCGGCCTCGGTCCCTTCCTCATTGACGTCAACGAATGCCTTGTGGATGACTGCCGAGAGAAACAGATCGCGCTTGCCGTCCATCCCGGAGAAATCGGCACTGCTGGAGAATGCGAGCTGCATTCCCATCGTGGAAAGCGTCTCTTTCAGTCCGAACTCGGAGGTGAGCTTGAATTTCGGCAGTGACATGATGACTTCGGTCTCGCGCATTTTGTGCAGCAAATCGACGAGCTTGGCCGCCGAGAGAAGTTTCTCGAATTCAGCCAACCCATCCGGTTGCTTCGGCAACAGCGCGATCATCGCCAGGTCCTTGCCCGCGTAAGGCAGCTCCAGAGCTTGAAAAGTATCCCCATCGAGGTACTTGAACTTGCCGGATTGGTTCATGAAGGGCGCGTTCACCTTTTGGTCCGCTGCCACTTGGAAGGGCAATTCGCGAGTTTGCTCTTTCTTGAATTGGGTTTGCCAGTTGCCTTTGAAATAGATCGCATTGGTCAGGACAAGGCGAGTGTCAGAACCGATCACGCCCCGCGGCAAAAGGTCCTTGATCTTGTCCTCTGTCTGCTTCTCGACCCAGGTGTTGATGGTTTGGCGCGCTGCCTCGGTGGCGCCCACGAAATCGACATCGTGTACCCCGGCGCCGTAATCGGTTTTGGTCAACTCGACAAACTCCGGCAGAAAACTGTATCCTTGCTGGGCCCATAGGGCGTTGGCCACGCTGAGGCGATAACCCTTCCCCTTCCCTTGCTTGTTGAGGTCGCGGAGGAGGGCGCCGAACGCAGGATGCATGCCCTGACCCTCCGTCTTGAAGTGCAGCGTGGTAGCCATTTCCTGGGCTGTCTGGCCGCGCGCCCCGGCATAAGTCATGGCCAAGGCGGTCGAGATGCTGGCAGGCGAGAAGAACAGATTGCCCGGCCGAGTACTCAGCCTGGCGTAAAGATCCAGGGCAAAGGCGTTGTTGGCCTTCGCGATTTCGGTCTTTACGCCGCCAGGAGAAGCCGGTGCGCTCTCCATCCAGCCATACGCTAGGAAAACCAGTGCGGCGAACCCGAGTCCGCTGAGACAAACAGTATTCATCGTCGGTCCTCCTCGATACCTTGACCAGTGCCAGGCCCTTCAGTTAGACGAAGCATATCCTTTAGAGTTTGCCATGAGTTGTGGGCTTGATAGTCCCGCTCACGAAGATCGCTGGAAGGCTTCTTCCGCCGGCCAGAGTAGTAAGATTCTCCGCGGTAGCCTAGAAAACAGGCATTGGGATGGAGCATCAACATGAAAAACGTGACCGCCTTGGGCAAAATGACGATTTTCTATGTTCCCTCGCACAAGCTCGATGCGCCGAGTACCGTGGGCGAACAAACCGCGCGGGCCAGGATACATGACTTCCTCATGCAGCATTATAAGGCTTATACGCACACCCCGTCCCCGGTAAAAGGATTTTGGCTGAGTCGGGAACGGGTCGTCTTGCACGACGTGCTCGAACGCTTCGAAGTCTCGTTTGGCTCGGAGAGCGCCTTTCGCCGCCTCGTGCTTTTCCTTCACGAACTCTGCCGCATGCTGGGGGAAGAAGCTATCTATCTCACTCGCGGCGAACAGAGCTTTCTGGTAAACCGTGACAAGAACCCTTCATCTTGAGGATAGGCCAGGAGCCAGGGATGCGAACGAGAATGGGCGGGGAGCTTCTCGCTCCAAGGCTCTGCCATGAAACGGACTGCCAGGCTCCGCCAGCCGTTGGACGGACGAGCAAGGCGTGATCACTCACGGTCAATTCTTCGCCGCGGTAGCACCCTCCTCGAGCAGCAAGGACACGATGGCGTCGAGTTCGACAAGAGGATGGCTGCCGACGAGCCTGAGCCGGACCTTGCCAGAACGGTCAAGGAAGAGCGTCGTGGGGAAGGCCAACGTATCAGGTACGCAGTTTTGGGTCTTGTCGTCGCCGATCAGGCAAGGATACGACACATGATTTTTCTTGACGAAGTCCCGAAGCGCTGCCAAAGCCACGTTCGGTAGGCCTTGCTCGCAAGCGATGCCAACGACCGCAAGGCCGGCGTCGCGATGCCTCTGCAGCAGTTCCACGAAGTGCGGAATTTCCTCCTTGCAGGGCGGGCACCAGGTTGCCCAGAAATCCACGATCAGGACTTTGCCCGTGAAGTCTTTCTTGGTCACATTTTTGCCGTCAATATCGGGCAGCGCGAAATCGAATGCAAACGGTTCGTGCTGGGCAAGTAGTTCCTGAGCGTGCTGGCGCGCTCTAGCAAACATCTTGGCCGGTGGTTGCTTGATAAGCTGCTGGAACTCGGGAAGCTCGCGCAGCGATATCAATTCCGGGTCCCGGCCCAGTCTCTCTAGATCCGCAAAACCGTAGTCGAGCGCTTCCGTAAGGGCGGCCATGGCTTCGTCCGGGTGGCCGGAAACGGCTTGGGCGCAAGCCACGTTATAAAACACACGAGGGGCCAGGAGCTTTTCCGTTTTGTTCAGTTCGGGATAAGCAGTGCACATCTGCCTCATGTAATTGCTTGACCCGACATACCAATCCAGCGCCGTTTTTTTGTCGCCCCGCTGGCCGCTGACCATACCGAGGTCTTGGGTCGCCTGCACCATCAGCAACAATCCTTCTCGATTCGTAGGGTCAGCCTGCAGCAATCCTTCCAGCGTCGTCAAAGCAGACGCCGGGTCTTCATGCTGCATTTGCTTCTGTGCACGGGCTAGCGGATCGTCATCGGACTTGTCGGTGATGCTTTTGTCCTCCCTCGCGCAGCCTAGGAAGAGCACGAGAGCAATCGACAAGCCAAGGATATGTTTGGACATGGGTCGTGACTCCATTCACCCGGGTAACCGTTATTCAGGCTTTGCTCCGTCAATTGCCAATATGTTGGGCGGCCGACAGATCGTTTGACCAGGAAGAGGAACTTCCCTCGTTCGTGTTTCGAGGAGATTGAGTCACGCAAACAACGCAATATGGCTGCGCGATCAACCGGTTGTCAAGTGCGGCTGGGTCGTTCCCATTTTCACGCATTCTACTCAGAATGATTCGCCAACCACTAGCTTCGAATGATTCCGGCTGAGGAAGCTGCTACCTGCCTCAGATCGAAAAACGTTGAAGGCGGTCGTAGCCTGGCGTAAACTCATGCGCTGGCGAGGTGACTGGAGCCCAAATGCTGCTACGACAAGGTGACGTGTATGTCTCGTCAACTGGGTTGGCAGCAATTGCGCGGTTGGTGGCTGGTCTCTCTTGCCTTGATCGCTCTGGGTACCACGGCCACCGCGACCACCATCTACCTCAGCCGACCAACATCGATCGAGGCGACTGCAAAATCGGCCGACGCTGTTGCATCGGCTTCACCACCCAGGACCTATCGATCTTCCTTTCAGATTCAATATTTCTGCACGCGCTGCCACGCCTATCCTCCTGCCGACTCGTTCCCTCGATTTGCCTGGAAGCAGGAGGTTGAGCAAGCTTACCAGTTTTTTGCGCAGTCCGGATTGGCTATGCAGGCCCCGCCGTTTGAGCAAGTACTCGGCTACTACCAGGACAACGCGCCTGTCGAGTTGCCCTTGCCTGCCATTGTGAGGGCAACGAACCCGATGCCTTTGCAGTTTCGGCGCACCGACGTTGCTCCACCTGTGGAGGTCACCGCGCCGGCCGTGGCCAATGTCAGTCTCGTGCATCTTTTTGACGAGCGCAGGTTGGACGTGCTGGCTTGCGACATGCGTGCTGGCCTGGTGATGGCTCTAAGCCCGTACGCGCAGGCCCCGGCCTGGAAAGTGTTGGGCAGAGTACCTAACCCGGCCCATGCGGAAGTCATCGACCTCGATGGCGATGGTGTGAAGGATATCCTGGTGGCCAACCTGGGAAGCATGGAGCCCACCGACCGCCGCACCGGCAGCGTTGTGTGGCTGCGCGGGAGTCCGGATGGCCGGTTCACGCCGGTTACGATCCTGGACGGGATCGGCCGGGTTGCAGACGTCCAGGCTGCCGACTTCCGAGGCGTGGGCAAGCTTGATCTCGTGGTAGCCGCATTCGGTTGGCGCAAGACCGGCGAGGTGATTTATCTGGAGAACCGGACCACGGACTGGTCGCACCCTGTCTTTGTGCCGCATGTTCTCGACGATCGCCATGGAGCCATTCACGTGCCCGTCGGCGACATCAATGGGGACGGCCGGCCCGATTTTGTCGCCCTTATCAGTCAGGAGCACGAGACCATCGTGGCCTTCTTGAACGAGGGCGGCGGCCATTTCCGCAAGGAAACCATTTATGCGGGACCGCACCCTGCCTATGGGTCGACGGGGATTCAATTGGCAGACCTCAATGGCGACGGCAAGCTCGACGTGCTTTACACCAACGGCGATTCGATGGATGAGCCCCACGTTTTGAAGCCCTACCATGGCATCCAATGGCTAGAGAACCAAGGGCGCTATCCCTTCGTGCATCACCCGATTACCCCGATGCCAGGGGTGCACCGCGCAGTTGCAGCCGACTTTCGCGGCACGGGCAAGCTGGACATCGTGGCCGTGAGCTTCCTTCCCAGCTCTCATTTTCCACAGCGCGCGCAGCTTGGTCTGGATGCCGTGATTTACCTACAGCAGATTGCGCCCGGGCAGTTCGCGCGTCATTCTTTGGAGACCTCGACGTGCGACCACGTGTCGTGTTTCGCGGGCGATATCTTCGGTAGCGGCAAGATCGATCTGGTGACCGGTAATCTCGTTTCCGGCCCGGCCAACTCTGCGCTGACGATCTGGAAGAACTCCGGCGAAGGCCGTTAAGCGGAAGAAATCTGCGACCGGTTCAAGGTCGGGCGTCCAGATGGTTCTTTCAGTCGCAGCCAAACAATTCATCGGCGGCCGCAATCTGCCGGTTTTCAAGGTTTGCAATGGGCCGAATCGCTTGTTCAGATCCGAATTGTGACATAGAATTGTCAGAGTAATTCCATCGCAGTTGGTAGGTGTGGGGGTCGAGCCGGCAATGCTGCCGAGTTCTGCCCTCTTTTTGTTGCGCGGCCCTTTGGATCAGGTCGAGCGCCCAAAGTGTACTGGCAATCGTCCTCTCTTCTCTTCAGTGCATCTCCGCAAGAAATGGACTTCCCAGCCTGTATACGCGATGCCGTCGGGGATCGGCCGGAGAAGGAGTCGTTCCATGCCCGCATCGTCCCGTCCCAGGATCCTCTATGTTGACGACGAAGAGGCCAATCGTCGCGCATTCTCGTGGATTCTGCAGAGTGAAGGCTTTGAGGTGAGCGAGGCGGCTACGGGCGACGAGGCACTCCGGTTGGCAGCCGAGCGGCCTGACCTGGTGATCCTCGACGTCAACCTGCCCGACATCAACGGCTTCGAAGTCTGCAGGCGACTCAAATCCCATCCGGCTACCACAACCATCCCGATACTGCACATTTCCGCGATATTCGTGAAAGCTGGCGACAAGAAACAGGGACTCGAAGGCGGGGCCGATGGTTATTTGACCAAACCTGTCGATCCCGAGGAGATTGTCGCTCACGTCAGGGCCCTGCTGAGAATCCACGAGGCGGAGGAAACTGCGCGGACGATCGCCCGGCAGTGGCACGCTACATTCGATGCCCTCCGCGATGCAGTGGCCGTTCTCGATGAGCATGGCACGATCATTCGCTGCAATCGGGCTCTGGCCCAACTTCTTGACAGTGACGTAGCCGATTTGCTGAATCGAGACTATCGTGATGTTCTTCAGACAGCGTTGAGCCCGGTTGAGGTCGATTCCCTGACACGGTTCGTGCGTGCAGATTATCGGGAGGTGAGCGAAGTCCGTCTGGCAGACCGCTGGTATCTTCTGACCGTGGATCCGGTGCTTGACGACCGAGGCAGCACTGTCGGCAGTGTCCATTTGCTTGCCGACATCACCGAGCAAAAACGCCTAGAGGAGCAACTACGGCAGGCGCTCAAGATGGAAGCGCTGGGCCGGCTGGCAGGAGGCGTGGCCCATGACTTTAACAACCTGCTGGCAGCTATCACCGGGAATGCCGCTTTGGCGCTGGCTGAAATGGCTGAGTCCGACCCGCACAAAGAAGCACTTTCCACGATTGAGAGAGCTGCCTGGCGGGCGGCAGAACTGGTTCGGCAGCTTCTGTCGTTCTCTCGGCAATCTGCACTCCGGCGCCGGCCGGTGCAACTCAACGACTGCGTCACGGAGACTTTGGCCTTATTAGCGCGGGCCATCGATCCGCGCATCCTAGTCGAGGTGCGTACGTCGGCCGACCTTTGGTTGGTGCAAGGAGAGCCTAGCCAAATCAATCAGGTGCTGATGAATCTCTGCCTCAACGCTCGCGATGCCATGCCCGAAGGAGGAAAACTCGTTATCTCCACGCAGAATGTGGAGGTGGACCGGGCGCTGGTCCGGCGTCACGTAGACGCCCGACCGGGACAGTTCGTCCGCGTGCAGGTGGAAGATACCGGTCATGGCATTCCGCCGGAATCGCTGGCACGCATCTTCGAACCCTTCTTTACGACGAAGGAGCCAGGCCGCGGTACCGGCCTGGGCCTGGCGACGGTTTTCGGGATCGTCAAGCAGCACCAGGGCTGGGTTGAATGTTCGAGCACGGTCCGCCAGGGCACACGATTCGAGTTTTACTTGCCTCGCGAAACGCAGCCGAACTCTCCTCCCCTGGCAGCCTTACTGCCAACCTTTGCTCGGGGTCGGCAAGAGACGATCCTACTCGTCGACGACGAACCTACAGTTCGCGACCTGGGCCGTAGCATCCTGCAGCATTATGGCTATGAAGTCCTGGTTGCTTCCGACGGTCTGGAAGCGATTGAAATGTACGAACGGCTGCGAGAAAAGATCGACTTGGTTATTCTCGATATCACGATGCCGCAGCTCTCGGGACGCGACGCGTACCGGCGCATCGTGCAAATCAATCCCAAGGTGCGCGTGCTTTTCGCCAGCGGCTATTTCGGAGACCAGCCCGTGGCCATAGGAGCGGAAGTTCTTGACACGATCGATAAGCCATACCGCGTCCATGACCTGGTCAACAGGGTTCGGGCGATCCTGGACCGCGATTTGAGTGAAGCTGCTCCTTCATCGGACAAGGCCTGAAGAAGGCGCGCATCAAGCGGTCCTTTCAAGAAGCTCAAGGCTCAGAAGAACATGCCCATCTCTGTGCCAGGACGGTGCGCAATGCAGGTTGAGTATTGCAACCCTGGGAATATCCTTGACAATAGAATGTGGCGGCGAAAGCTTCTATCTGGTCAGACCACTTCGGCATGAAAAGCAGATGTCGAAAGTTCCGCCTTGGCCCGCGAAAGAAACCTACCCAACGCGTTATTCGCTCTGCTGGGCTCCCGGAGTTGATTGATGCGACCGAATCTCCCCCTGGCCTGCCTTGTCGCCCTGGTGACCTTGACGTGCACTTTTGCCTGCCTGCCTGCCGACGAGACCGCGAAAAGCCCCGCGCTGCCCCCGCCCGCACGACGGCCCGTCGACTTCATCAAGGAAATCCAGCCCATCTTTGCCCGGAACTGTTATCGCTGCCACGGCGACAAGAAGCAGAAAAGCAGCTACCGTCTGGACGTGAAGGCGGTGGCACTCAAAGGTGGCGACATCGGCCGAGCCATCATTCCCGGCAACAGCGCGGACAGCCCTCTGATTCACTACGTGGCCGGCCTCAACCCCGATCAGCAAATGCCGCCGAGCGGCACCCGGCTAACTGCAGAACAAATCGGCTTGCTGCGTGCGTGGATCGACCAGGGTGCGACTTGGCCCGAAACGGCGGCAGACACGCAGCGCGATCAGCAGAAATGGTGGTCGCTCCGGCCCTTGTCGTGCCCGTTGCCCCCAAAACTGAGTGCAACGAACGCAAGCTGGGCGCGCAATCCTATCGACGCCTTCATCCTCGCAAAACTTCGGGAAAAAGATCTGGCGCCGGCACCGGAGGCGGAGCGCCGCACTCTGATTCGAAGGCTCTATTTCGATCTCATCGGCCTGCCGCCAACATTCGAAGAGAACGAAGCATTCGTCGCCGACCGGGACCCGCTTGCCTATGAAAAACTGGTCGACCGGCTCCTCGACTCTCCGCACTACGGGGAGCGCTGGGCCCGCCACTGGCTCGATGTAGTCCATTTCGGCGAGACGCACGGCTACGACAAGGATAAGCCCCGACTTCATGCTTGGCCATATCGCGATTATGTCATCCGGGCCTTTAACACGGACAAGCCGTACTGGCGGTTCGTGCAGGAACAGCTTGCCGGCGACGTTCTCTTTCCGGATACGGTAGACGGCGTGGAAGCCCTCGGTTTCATCGCGGCGGGCCCCTGGGATTTCATCGGCCATGCCGAGGTTCCGGAGACGAAGATCGACGGCAAAGTCGCCCGGCATCTGGATCGGGACGATATGGTGGCGAACACGATCAACACGTTCAGCAGCCTGACCGTGCACTGTGCTCAATGCCATAACCACAAGTTCGATCCCATCCCGCAAGAGGACTACTACAGCTTGCAAGCGGTGTTCGCGGCCGTGGACCGAGCGGATAAGACGTACGATCTCGACTCAGTCGTGGCACGCGAACGTCGGACATTGACCGCCCATCTGCGGGATCTGGAACAGCAAAAGAAGGAAGTCGATCGACGGATCAAGCGGCTCGGCGGCCAGAAACTCGCGAATCTCGACCGGGAACTTGCAGAAGCCGCCCGGCCAGCGGGGGCGGGCCAACGGCCGGAGTTTGGCTATCACAGCGCGATCGAGGGCGAACCGAACCGTGTCAAGTGGGTGCAGGTGGACCTGGGTCGCAGCGTGTCGATTCAAAAAATCGTGATCACCGGCTGCTACGACGATTTCAATCAGATCGGCGCCGGCTTCGGCTTCCCTGTTCGTTACAAAATCGAGCTGGCCGACGATCCTGAATTCAAATCCAGGAAACAAATTGTCGCTGATCACACCGGCGCGGACGTTGCAAATCCGGGCACGGTCCCGCGAGTCATACCCGTACATGGCGGAGCAGCGCGCTATGTGCGTATGACGGCCACAAAACTGGCGCCGCGTGTGCACGACTACATTTTTGCACTGGCCGAGCTGAGCATTCTCGATGGCGCGGACAGAAACGTCGCTCTCCATGCCGGCGTGACGGCTCTCGATTCCATCGAGGCACCGCCGCGCTGGGCCAAGGCAAACCTGGTGGACGGCATCGCCTTCGGCCAGAACGGCCCTGGGCCGGCTGACATTTCCAGCCTGAAGGCTCGGCGGCAAGCGCTACTGGATCGTGCTCTGGACGGGCGGACCAAGTATGAGTTCGACGAGGTAGTCAAGCGTCTCGCCGAAATCCAGCGCGATCTCGCCCGGTTGCCGGCGCCTATGCAGGTGTACGCGGGCACCGTCCACTACGGCAGTGGGGCATTCAGGGGCATGGGAGCAAACGCCGGCCGGCCGCGGGCGATCCACATTCTGCTAAGAGGCGATGTCAAGAAGCCGGGCAAGGAAGTCGGGCCCGGGGCCTTGAGCGCTGTTACCGACTTGCGGGCGCGGTTTGACATACCGCCCGGACAGCCCGAGGGCGAACGCCGGGCCGCGCTGGCTCGCTGGCTCACGGACCGCAAGAACCCTCTGACCTGGCGCTCTATCGTCAATCGCGTCTGGCTTTATCATTTTGGCAGAGGCATCGTCGACACCCCCAACGATTTTGGCCGGATGGGCCAGTTGCCCACTCATCCCGAATTGCTTGACTGGCTGGCAGCAAACTTCCGGGACGGTGGCCAGTCCCTCAAACAGTTGCACCGCTTGATGGTGACGAGCGCCACCTATCGCCAGGCTTCAACCGTCAATCCAGAGTTTGCACTCGTCGACGGTGGCAATGCTTATTGCTGGCGCATGAATCGGCGCCGGCTCGACGCGGAGGCGGTGCGCGACGGCTTCCTTTTCGTCAGTGGCAAACTGAACCTGGCCATGGGTGGGCCGAGTTTTCAGGACTTCGTCATCGACAAACCCGAACATTCGCCCCACTATGAATATGGTCTGCACGATCCTGACGATCCTAAAACCCAACGGCGTTCAGTGTATCGGTTCCTGGTGCGCTCGCAACAAGAGCCGTTCATGACCGCCCTCGATTGCGCCGATCCGTCGATGCTAGTGGATAAGAGGAACCAGACGATCACGCCGCTGCAGGCTCTCGCCCTCTTGAACGATCAACTAAGCGTCGTCATGGCCAAACATTTCGCCGAGCGTGTGGCCCGCGCTGGCGGTGATACAGCCGATCAGGTGACGACTGCGTTTCGGCTAGCGCTGGACCGATTGCCAAAACCCGATGAGCTTTCGCCGTTGGTCGCGTACACCAAGCAGTACGGCTTGTCCAACACCTGCAGAGTGATCCTCAATCTCAATGAGTTCATTTTTGTGGATTGAGAAGCTGACTATATGGCCGTGCGTGAATCGGCTGCTGGGGTTTGTGGGGCACGTTTGTAACGTGCCCAGACGCCGGCCAGCACGTTGAAAACGGGCCCCACAAATGCTGCCGAATTACGCACCGTCATATAGCCACGGGAACCGCGCCTAAAGGAAGTCGCCGCCATGCCAGCTAACAATTCTCCATTCCACAGGTCCCAGCTCCAGTCGGGTTTGATGGATCGACGAGAGTTTCTTTGGACCTCCGGCGGAGGGTTGGGTGGGATCGCGCTTGCTAGCTTGCTCGGCTCTCACGGTTTGCTTGCCGCGGACGGGCAGAGGAGGCCCGGGGCCAAGCGGGTCGTGCACCTGTTCATGGCCGGCGCCGCTAGCCACATCGACCTGTTCGACTATAAGCCCGAGCTCATCAAGCGGCACGGCCAGCCTTCCAATTTCGGCGAGCCGGTCGAGGCGTTCCAGGATGGGCTGGGCCCGTGGCTGCGGCCGGTTTGGGACTTCAAGCCCTACGGCAAGTGCGGCAAAATGCTCAGCGACGTGGTCGCGCCGCTCGGCGAGGTGGTCGACGACATTGCCTTCATCCATAATGTCGTCGGCAAAACTGGAGTCCATAGCCAGGGCACGCTGCTGCAAGCGACCGGCTTCAATCGTCCCGGGTTCCCCGGCATGGGCTGCTGGGTCAGCTATGGCCTGGGCAGCATGAACGAGAACCTGCCCACATTTGTCGTCCTGCCCGACCACCGCGGTTTGGCGTCCAATGGTTCCAAAAACTGGGACAGCGCCTTCCTGCCAGCGCAGCACCAAGGCACCGTGATTTACCCGGGCGCGCTCAATCCTATTTCCGATCTATTTCCCGCCAAGCAAGGCACGTTCATCACACGAGGCAGTGATGCCGCGGGCATTGCGCTCGCGAACCAGCTCAACCGGAAACATGCCGCAGCGCGCCCCGGGGACGATCAGCTGGACGCGCGCATCCGCAGCTACGAATTGGCCGCGCGCATGCAGCTGGCCGCTCCCGAGGCACTCGATCTCTCCAAGGAGCCTGAGCACATCCTCAAAATGTACGGCCTGGACCACGGCAAGAAGGCATTCGACAAGGAGATCAATGCGCTCGAGGAAGCGGACTATTTTGGCCGTAAGTGCCTGGTTGCAAGGCGTCTCTTGGAACGCGGCGTCCGTTTCGTGCAGATCTGGTCCGGCAACGACAATGGTTTTCCGCGGCGCAACTGGGATTCACACGAGGATGTGCAGCGCGACCACGGGCCGCTGGCCATCGGCATGGCACGCGGTGCTGCGGCACTGATCAAGGACCTCAAGCAGCGTAGCCTGCTCGACGACACCGTCATCCTCTGGACGACCGAGTTCGGCCGGATGCCCTCCTCGCAAGGGGGAAAGGGCCGAGATCATAACCCCTATGTGTTCACGAACTGGCTCTGCGGCGGCGGCATCAAGGGCGGCATCAGCTATGGGCCCAGCGACGTGTTGGGCTACAAACCGCTCGACCGCCAGAATCCGACCGAGGTCTATGACATCCACGCAACCGTCTTGCACCTTCTGGGAATCGACCACGAGAAGCTCACTTTCCGCCACGACGGCATCGATCGACGCCTCACCGACGTGCACGGACATGTGATACCGCAAATCCTCGCGTGATTCAGGTTATATCACTGCGCGTAATTCGGCAGGGGCGTAGGACAGGTTTCCTAACCTGTCCGGTCAGGTTGGAAACCTGACCTACTGCCGAATCGCACACGGTCATATAAGGCGCGCCCCTGAGTGCAAGACAGCACCCCCTTACAACCGTGCTGCTACTTCGCGAAGAACGGGAAGAGCCGCGCTAGCTCTTTTTGGTCAGGCCGGCGGCCATACTCGCAGATTTCGAACGCCTCCGCATATTGGACAGCCTCGGCCTTGTCCTTGCCGTACCAGTCAGCCAACCTGTTCCGAAAGCGCTGGGCAGCTGCCTGAAAACGCGCGGCATGGTTCGCGCGCACCTGGCGGCGGCGTTCTTGCTGCTTTGCCGGTTCACTGGGAATTAGCTCCGCAGACCCCAACGCGCCACCCTCGTAGAACTGCGATTCCAGCGTGTCGAGTGCATCGAGTTTCTTTTCGATGACAGTGTCGATGGCCACGGCGATATCCGGCACAAATGCGTTGGGCTTCTGAAACGCGTCAGGATAGAAGAGAAAAACAGGATTGGCCTTGAGCGGAGGCACGTCCGGGCAGAAGTGCGGCACCGTGACCATGAATGCGGAGTCCTGCACAAGAACACCCGTGTAACGGTGGTCGGGATGATAGTCATTGGGGCGATGGCTCATGACGATGTCGGCGCGCCACTCCCGGATCAGACGCGTGATGGCCCGGCGGTTCTCGATCGTCGGCATCAACTCCCCATCATGGTTGTCCAGGACCTCCGTGGTGATCCCCAGAATCTTTGCAGCATGCTCCACCTCGGCCTTGCGCCGCCTCGCCAGCGGTCCTCCCGCATCGCGCCAGTGGCCGATATCTCCGTTCGTCACCGAGACGAACTTGACGTGGTGTCCCTGGGCAGCCCACAGCATGGCCACGCCGCCGGCGCGAAGCTCGCAATCGTCGGGGTGGGCTCCAAAGCAGAGGATATTCAGCTTGCCGTCCTCAGGCGGCGAAGAAAAATGCGCGGCGATGCGTTGGTCCGGCCCAGGCGGCGCACCGGTTGTTTCTGTCCGCCAGAATCCCAATACCGCGACGGCCAGCAAACCAAGTACAGACAAGAACACCCATCGATGCATGACATGCTCTCCTTTTCAACTCCTTCGACAACCAGCCTGGGGAGTATTCTAGACGGCTCAGGGCTTCGCTGCCTCACGCGGATTGAGCAACCCTCCCTGGCTTGCCCCTTCCGCCCATCCCTTGAAGCGCGACGGTTTTCCGTTTCAACCAGGCCCTCTTCTTTTGCCCTCCTTTTCCGTACCTCAGATTTGCAGGCCGGCAGTTTTCGATCGATTCAGATTTTGCGCCATCTGAGATTGACGAATCGAGGGACGATCCGCATATGTTCCATGGCATGGAGGCGTAGGTCATGAAGATAGGCGCGCACAAGCAAACGGCAGAGGCGAAGCTCCGAGGGATTTGCTCCGGGCTCTGCTCTGCCGCTCTGCTGCTGGCAATGATGCCGGGATGCCAGGGCTTTCATCAGTACCGGCCGGTGGTGGTGATGGCCAGGGATGCGGAGACGCAACAGCCGATTCCCGGAGCGGAAGTGAAGATCTCATATCCAACTACGGAGCCCACTTTTGCACCTTCGGATTCATACAGCAGCACAGGAGAGAGCGGCATTGCTCGATTGCGAGCCGCGCCGTACGGAGAATCCGGCATCGCGGTGAGCGTGACCGCCAAGGGGTACATGTTCGAGGATAAGTATGTGCCGGTGTCAGCCGTGGAAGCCATCCAGCCGGCGGGCTGGTTCGAGACCGTTGAGAAGCGGCCTGCCAATTTCGTTGTGGACGTCTATGCGGAGCCCCGGCCGTTCGTGGAATTGGTACTTCCGGTCGGCTTTCGCGGCTTCGTCAAAGCGGACGTGAAGGTGAACGACGAATTGCCGCTGGCGCGAGGCCAGCGTAATTTCACGTTTGTGACCTCGTCGACTGGGGAAGCGGAGGTAGTCGGGCCGGCGCTGCTGAGGCGCGTCTCGCCTGCCGATTTCCGCGCCAAGTTTGCCGATGGCACACCACTGACCCGATCCTCCAAGGACTCGGAAATCGCCCTGTGGTGGCTCAGAAGCGACGGGCATACGCAGCATTTCTTGGTCGGCTCCAAATACGAATTCGATATGCTCGGCAAGTCTTATCAAGGGGATTCGGAAAGCCATTCACACGGCGGCAAGGGTGATTCCGGCGGTGGTCGGCGCGGCGGCCGCCGCGGCAACCAGTCGTCCAGCGACTCTGGCGGTACAAACTGATTGCGGATCAGGCCTTTTGCTCACTCCAGGACTCATCGCTGCGCTCACGGAGCCGCGATAATGCTGCGCACCTCGAAGTCACCCTCTCGGGATGACCGGGCACTTTCCAAGGCAGGCGCTTCGCGCAAGCTAGCTTCAGGGTCGCAGATGAAGATAACCAACGTGGCACAATTCTGATGCGCCTGGTGATAGTCGGGACCCATAGACGGCCATTCAGCGCGGCACCACGCACATCAGTTCTTCGATTCTGATTCTCGCAGCGCGCCGTCAAAAGCGGATCCCAGATCGAACACATTGTCCTCGGCCAGTGTCGCCTTGATCGCAGCGCCGGTCTTCACTTCCACCGGAAGGCACCAGCAGACCGATTTTCCCTTGATCTCTACGACCTTTGTCACGATCCATTTCTTGCCATCCGACTCGTTCGAGGCCAATGTGGCAAAACGACTTGATTTTAGCTGATAGAGACGATCCCCACGTATTTTCCTGAAGATGACCGCATCCCAGTTCGTGGCCATCGCTTCCTGGCGTTCGACTCCCTTCACCGCCTCGTTTTCGAGCCGAGCCGCTTTTCGGTTGGCCTGCCATTTCTTGACGGATGCCTTGAATCCAGGGATGGGGTCCTCATCGAAGATGGCATAGGTCACTTCGACCGGCGCCGAGCCGGGGACCCGAAGAATCAATTGGATCCGCCAGGTCCTGCGAAACCCTTCCGCGATCTTCTTATTAGATTCTGTCGAGGTTGCAGCTTCTCGCATCGCGCTATTAGCAGCGGATCCCAGATCGAACACATTCTTATCCGTCAGCGTCACCTTGGTCTCTTCGCCGTACTTCACTTCCACCGGGATGCACCAGCACACCGGTTTTCCCTTGGTCATCCTGACCTTTGTCACAATCCATTTCTTGCCGTCTTGTTCGTTCGACGTTTGCCCCCCATTGGGATTATCTGAGGTCAGTAGATAGAGACGATCTCCCGGGATTTCCTTGAAACCCCAGTCCCACTGCACCGATGTCCATCCTTTGCGTTTATCCTCACTCGCGGCATCGTTTTCCGCTTCTCTCAATTGCTCTTGGTAAATCCCGTGAAACTTCTTGATTCGGGCCTTGAAGCCTGGGACCGGGTCCCTGTCGCAGACAGCCCATTGCACTGCGGACGGCAACAGATTCGAGGCCTGAAGATTCATGGCTATTCGCCAAGTCTCGAGTTGCCGGGTCTCCCTCTTCTGGTCCTTTGCCGGGCTATCCGTTCCTGACGGCTTGGCAACGGCCGGTTGGCCTATTCCCTTGTTCTTATCAGCCTGCGCCACAATGGAGTCCCGTCCCTGATCTTGCTTGGGATCACCTGAACGGGGATCGTCGTCTGCCGGGGAAGTTTTGGCGGCGAAGGCCACGGCCATCGGCACGGCTGCCACGGCCAGCAAGAGCAAGAGGCGACCAACGGTGAAAGGCCTGACGGGGACCGGATTTTTCAACATCTTGATTCTCCTTGATAACGAGACGACCGAGTTCGCGCCTGTCGCTACGGGAGGCAGGGCCATCGACTGTTCGGACAGGTAATCTAACGTATCCACCAGAGCCGTGGCATACGCCCTGCCGCCGTGCGGCACGGCGGCGAGGACCACGCCATCGCAGCAGTGCTCTTCCAGTTCTCGGAGCACGTGACAGGCCCACCAGACCACGGGATGCCACCAGAAGAGCGTGCTGATGGTCAGTTCGAGCAGCCGGATCCAGTGATCTCGGCGGCGAATGTGAGCCAGTTCATGAGCGACAATCGCTTCCTGGGCTGCCGCGTCCAGCCGTGCGAACAGCGCGGCGGGAAGAACCAAACGGGGCCTGCCGCCAAGCCACCAGACCATCGGCGACAATCGAACAGACACCATCAGAACCTCGGGCGTCCAGCTCAGACCGAGCCGTCTGCCGATCTCTTCTGCCATGCTGAGGATGGTGGGAGGAGCAGAGAGGGCGCCACGTAGCAGTCTCCGAAGGCGCAGGATGCGGCAAGCCTGTCCGGACGCGAACAGGGCGATGCCGACGACCCAACTCCAGGTCAAAACGGTCATCCACGACAGCCCCTGCCGGTCTGCGACGGCAGAGGCAACGTCGACAGGGGCCACACTCCGAGGAAAGTCTCTATCGTCCGAGGCGCGATGTTCCTGCCCGCCCAGACCGACGGAAGCATTTTCGTCTTCTCTGGAAACCTCGACAGACGGTCGATCGGCGCTGCGCTGCCCGGCTTTCTGCTGTTCGGGCGCGGGGGACTGGAGGTTCGCCGTCAGGGGAACAGGGAGGATGACCAGCGGCGGCGTGACGAACTTCAGAAGCACCATTACCCAGAGAAGATGCAGCCCCGCGGGATTTTTCCACATCCGGCCCAGGAGAGCAATGACCACGGCCAGGACAGTAACCACGAGGGAGTTGCTGACTATGATTTCCCAGAAGGTGTGCATGACAGTCCTCACCAATTCTGAGCCAAGGTAGCCGGCCTTCTTCTACGACCACAGTTCGCCAATGAGCTTGCGGAGCTGCTCACGGTCGTTGCGAGGAATCGCCTCGGAGCGCAGCAGCGTTGTCACCAGCGGCACTAGGGCACCGCCACAGAGCCGGTCGGCAAGAGCTTTCAGACGACTACGGAGATACTGATCATGGCTTACACGCGGGCGAAATCGATGCGCCCGCTCCCGGCGGTCCCGCTGGACGCACCCCTTCGCTTCCAGCCGCTCAAGGAGCTTTTGCACCGTCGCGATCTTGGGGTCCGTCGCTTCTGTGTACAGCGCAGAGGTGAGTTCTCGGCTCGTCGCCTCCCCGCGTTCCCAGAGGACTTGAAGGATGGAAAGCTCCACGTCGGTGATCTGGTCCAGCTTCATCGGCAACGATCCTTTTTATTAGACAGACAGACAGACAGACAGACAGACTGACTGTCTTATTTCCGATTCTACCGTTCGAGACCCCGCCGTCAAGCGGTATTTCTGTATTTTCCTAGCCCTAACCGTTTGCCGGCAAACTTGACATTTCTCCCGCCATAAGCATATACATTAGAACACTATTGATGCGCCGGCCCCTACTTTCCCAGCTGCGGACCGGCCTTGTTGCAGCTGTAAACCATGTCGAAACCTTGCGGCGTCGCCCTGCACGTGCACAGCTGGTATTCGCTTCTGGAGGGAGTGGATGGACCCGAAGCTCTGCTCCAACGTGCAGCTGCATGCGGCTACACGACGCTGGCTTTGACCGATACGAACAACTTGTACGGGGCAGTCCCCTTCACCGAGGCTGCGCGACGGCATGGCGTGCGGCCGATTTTGGGGGCTTGTCTGCGCCACCGTGGGCGGCGCTGCACAGTACTCATTGCCGAACCGGCCGGCTACCACAGTCTCTGCCGCATCCTCAGCCGGCTGCATCTGCACGATCCGCCTTCCCTGGCTGGCATGCTGATTGACAATGCAGAAGGTTTGCATGCCCTGGCCGACGATGTCGAGCTGCTTGATCCCCTGTTCGAGGCGTTCGGGCCGCGCCTGTGGTTGGAAGTCATCCGGCCGGGGCGTTCGGCGGCGCAGGAGCGCCGGTTGCTCGAGGCGGGCAATCGTTTGGGGATCAAGCCGGTCGCCAGCGTGGCTGCGCATGCTGCCGGCCCGGAAGGACACACTGCGCTGCGCCTGCTGACGGCTGTGCGGCAAGGGCGCCTCCTCGATCAGGTTCCCGCCCAGCTGGGCATCAGCCCCGCTCACCACCTGGCCGACGCCGAAGACCTTTATCAGCGCTTCAAGGACCTGGTCGAAGGCATTGTCAATGCGCAGGCTCTGGCCGAGCGCTGCCGAGCGGACGTGCTGCCGCGCGGCCTCATCTTTCCACCCGCGCCCGTGCCGGAAGGCTGCAATGCACTCGATCATCTGCGCCAGCAGTGCGAACGCGGTTTAACCCAGCGCATGGGCAGCGACGACGCGGCCGCCCGGCCTCGCCTGGAGCAGGAGCTGCATGTCATTGCCTTGCGCGACCTGGCCGGTTACTTCCTTGTGGTCGCCGAGATTTCCGACGAAGCACGCCGGCGCAACTACGGCATTGCCCTGCGCGGCTCGGCCGGCAATTCCCTGGTCTGCTATCTGCTCGGCATCACCGACGTTAACCCGCTCCGGTTTGGTTTGCCCATGGAACGGTTCCTGCACGCCGGCCGGGTGGATCTGCCGGACATCGATCTCGACTTCGACTGGCGCATACGCGACGCCATGATCGCCTGGGTGTTCGAGCGTTTTGGCCTCGAACACACGGCGATGATCAGCTCGCATTCGTTCCTGCAACCACGCGCAGCGTTCCGGGAATCGGCCAAGGCAAACGGTCTGTCCACCGAGCAGGTGAGCACGCTCCTGGAGACGCTGGACGAGCGGGTCGAGACATTGGGCGAGCCGGTCTGCGGCGGTCCCCTGGGCCGCGTGCCGAAATCCTTCCCGCTGGAGCCGGAGCGCTGGCCGCGCATCCTGGAGGATGCTCGACGTTTACTGGGCAGGCCGCATCACCTGTCGGTTCATCCCGGCGGCGTCGTGCTCACGCCGGAACCAGTGGAAAACTACGCTCCGCTGCAGCGCGCTCCCAAGGGCGTCGTCATCACTCAATTCGAGAAGGACGCCGCCGAGCATGTCGGCCTGGTCAAGATCGACCTTTTGGGCAACCGGGCCCTGTCTGCGGTCACCGAGGCGCGCCGGCTCGCCCAAAATCTATCGGACGAACTCTCCCCTCTCCCCTGTACTCAGGGGAGAGGGGTTCTGCCGGCGGACGAGGATGACCCGCAGACGGTCGAACTCTTGCAGCGCGGCAACACGCTGGGGGTCAATCAGCTCGAATCGCCTGCCATGCGCCACTTGCTGACGCAGATGCAGCCCCGCGGCCTGGTTGACGTCATCCAGGCCCTCGCGCTCATTCGGCCGGGGGCCGCGACGATTGGCTGCAAGGAATTGTTCGTGCGCCGCCGCCGGGGCGTGGAGCCGGTGCAGTTTGAGCATCCCTCTTTGGAGCCGGTCCTGGGCGAGACGTGCGGGCTGATGCTCTACGAGGACGATGCCCTGGCGGTCGTGCAGGCGCTCACCAACTGTTCGGCGACCGAGGCGGACCGCTGGCGGAAGCAGATCACCAAATGTGTAGACGATGCGGAGGCGCTCACGCTGTCGCGGGCGTTTTTGCAGGCATGCCAGCAGAACGGCGTCGCACGCCCCACGGCGGAATCGCTGTGGGTGCAACTTGCCAAGTTCAACGCTTACTCTTTTTGCAAGAGCCACGCCGTCAGCTACGGCCTGATCGCCTGGGAAGGAGCGCGGCGCAAGGCTCATCAGCCCCTGGTGTTCTGGACCGCCGCCCTGAACAACAATCAGGGCATGTATCCCCGCCGCGTTTACATCGAGGCCATCAAGCGGGCCGGCATTGCGGTGCTTTTGCCTTGTGTCAACCGCTCCGGGCGCGAGTTCACGATTGAGAACGGAGGCATTCGCACCGGTTTGGCCGTCATCGCCGGCCTACAGGAGGAAGCACGGGAAGCGATGCTGGCGGAGCGCGAGAAACACGGTCCCTATCGTGATCTCGCGGATTTCCGCCGCCGGATTCAGCCTGGCCCCGAAGCCCTGGCCCGCCTTATTCGCTGCGGCGCGTTCGATTTCACGGGCCGGTCACGGCCGGCTCTCTTTCTGGAGGCCGACCTGCGGGAACAACAACCTGGCGATGGCCTTTTCGGCGCGGGCCCTGCTCTGGACTGGTCGCCCGCCGATTACGATGTCGAACGCCGGCTGCGCGACGAGTGGGAACTGCTCGGCTTCGTCGTCGGCCCGCCGATGGCATCTTTGTTCTGTTCACTGCTGCCTTCGGGGCTGGTGCACAGCACGGCGCTGGCCCAGCACATTGGCCGGCATGTGTGCGCTGCCGGCGTTGTGGCAACGGCACGGCACGCGCCGACGAAGCGCGGCGAAAACATGCAGTTCGTGACGCTGGAAGACGCGGAGGGACTGTTCGAGGTGACATTGTTTCCCGGCACCTGCCCGCCCGTCGCCTATCTGAGCATAGGGCCATACCTGGTCGAGGGCATAGTCGAAGATCAATACGGCGTGATCACGATCACGGCAATGCGAATCGAACGCCTATTTGCGCAGGGAATGCACTGAAGGCGGGTACTCGCGCGTAAGATAGAATGATAAGTCCTACGCGACCTATTCAGGGCCCCGCACATGCAAGTTTGGATCGGCACCTCCGGCTACTCCTATCCCGACTGGGTGGGCGGCTTCTACCCGCCGGGCACCAGCACGCAGAAAATGCTTGCCTACTATTGCGAGCATTTTCCCCTGGTTGAGCTGAACTTCACCTTCTATCGACCGCCCACACCCATAATGCTCGCACGCATGGCCGACCGAACGCCGGCCGGCTTCCAGTTCATCGTGAAGATGCCACGCACTATCAGTCACGAAGAGCGGACCGAAGACGTGGCCGGGTTCAAATTGGCCATCGAACAAATGCGCCAGCGCGGCAAGCTGCAAGGAGTCCTGTGCCAGCTTCCGCAATCGATCCACCGCGAGAAAAAACACGAGGCTTGGATTGAAAGGCTCAGCAACGAATTCGGGGAGTATGGTTTGGCGGTCGAGTTCCGCTATCGCTCCTGGGCCGCTCCCGATGTCCCGGCCTGGCTGCATGAGCTGAGAACGGACCTGGTTGCGGTCGACGTGCCCGACATCCCCGCTCTCTACCCGAGCGGCCTCGTGCAGTCGGGACCGCACATCTATGTTCGGTTCCATTCGCACAATGCCGACAACTGGTATCAATCCGACGCCGACCGTTACAACTATTCCTACGACGACGCGGCATTGAAGGAGTGGATAACCGCCATCAACCAGGCGGAAGCTTCCACGGACCGGGTATTGCTGCTATTCAATAATTGTCATCGCAGCCAGGCGGCCGAGAACGCGGAGCGGATCCGCGTGTTGATCCAACAGTTAGCGCCGCAATGGGCGATAACCGCGCCGCCAACCTCCCAGTCGGTGCGCCAGCTTTCACTTTTCGATCACGACTGATTCGCAGCCAGGCACGCCTACGTCGAACGGCCGGCTTGACTGGACTACAATCAAGACAGGAGGTGACGATGAAGCTAAAGGTACTGATACGCCCGGAAGCCGTGGGTGGGTACTCCGTAAGCGTGCCTGCCCTCCCTGGTTGCCGGTCGCAAGGCGAGACGCGTGACGAAGCTATGCAGAATATCAAAGAAGCGGCCGAACTCTGGCTCGAGGTAACTGCGGAGCGCACGCAGAAGCAAACCATGGAAGAATCGGCCGACGCAGAGTTGCAGGAGATCGAACTGTGAAGCCGGTCTCCGGCAAGCGGATGTGCCGAATTCTCAGGAAACGAGGATGGATACTGGTCCGCTCAAAGGGCAGCCATCAGGCATTCCAGCGGGCAGGAAACCCAATCACGATCATCGTGCCGGTGCATGGAAACAAGGATCTGAAACCAGGAACGCAACGAGGCATTATGAAGGATGCCGGATTAACAGGGGAAGATATATGACGCTTTGGCCGACCTCAAAAAAGTGATCGCGGAATGTCCATCGGACGTTGATAAGGCCTCTCCACAATAGCTAGCGGGTTCGTGACGAAGACCTGCACAACTTTTGATTGCCAAGGACCTGACAGTGGGCGCGCGAAGGCAATGGACGAGCCTTCATTTCACGCCGCGTTGGCTGTGTCGCCGTCATAGGAGTCTTCGACAACTGCGCGGACAAAAACAGACTAGTGGAATAAGATTGCTAGAGGCGCATGCGTATGTCATATTGTCTTGAGCGAAACGATCCTGCCTCCTATGCCTGCCAGGCCGGCTTCGTGCCGGAAGACTAGCAAACGACGGAAATTGAGCGAAATTGGTGGCCCGCGCCGCCCCAAACTCCTTGCCCGAGCAAGGGCCGCCTGCCACCAAGGAAATCATCATGGATCAGGCGAGCACCTCAAACTCACGTTGGACTCGGTTTCGCCCGCTGGGAGCGTTCCTGGTCCTGCTCGGCTGCGCGCTCGCAGCGGCCCGCGAGGCTGGTGAATCCACGCCTACCGAACTCGCCCGCACCTACGCCGACCAGGTCCGCCCGCTGCTGGCCCAGCATTGCCTCAAATGTCACTCCACCAAGAAACACAAGGGCGACCTCGACCTGGAGCGCTTTACCTCGCTGGATCTGGCGCGGAAGGATGTCCGCGTTTGGCAAGGCGTTTTGGAAATGCTGGAAAACGGCGAGATGCCTCCCAAGAAAAACCCGCAGCCGCCGACAGCTGACCGCCAGCGCTTGGTTGCCTGGGTGCGCGACCTGCTGGATGCAGAGGCACGCGCGCGAGCTGGCGATCCCGGCCGCGTGGTGCTGCGCCGCTTGAGCAATGCCGAGTACAACAATACTGTTCGCGACTTGACCGGTGTCGATCTGCAGCCCGCCCGTGATTTCCCTGTGGATGGGGCCGCCGGTGAAGGCTTTACCAACGCAGGCGATGCCCTGGTCACGTCGCCGACTCTCCTGAACAAGTATCTGAACGCCGCCAAGGAGATTGCAGCGCACGCGGTACTTCTGCCCGAGGGCTTTCGCTTTTCGTCCGCGAAAACGCGCCGCGACTGGACGAATGAGATCATCGCTGAGTTACAGCATTTCTATGCGCAGTTCTCCGACGGCGGCAAACTGCCCCTCAAGCCATATCTGCTGACGACCGTGCAGTATCGGAAGGCGCTTACCGAAGGCCGCATTACCGTGGAGACGGTGGCCGCAAAGGAGAGACTCAACTCCAGGTATCTTCAGATACTGTGGAGACTCTTGAATGAGAAAGAGTCTTCCTTCCCTCTCGATGAGATTCGCGCTGACTGGCGGTTAGCCGAGCCGCGGGATGTTGATCGACTCGTGGCCCAAATCGCCGGCTGGCAAGACCTATTGTGGCGTTTCGTGCTCATCGGCAGCTATCGCTACGGGAACACGATCCGGCAATTGCCGAACAACCCGCCCCTGACAGAAACCCAGACCCTTAGGCTAAAAGTCAAGCCGGCGCCAGGGCAGAACGAGGTGGTCCTGTATCTGTCGGCCCGAGGGTTGCTTGGGGGGAACGCGGAGAGCCAGGTCGTCTGGCGACAGCCGCGGCTGGAAGGCGACAATAAGCCGCCACTCCTCCTGCGGGACTATTCCCAGTACGGCCCCGCGTATGAAGTGGATTATCGGGCCCTCTTCGCTGATACCGCCCGCTATGTTGCCGCGACATTGGAAGCGGCCAACAATCCCAAGCGCTCGCTAACAGAGTTGGCAAGGGCGCACGGATTGGATGCCGAGCTGTTAGGCCGGTGGAACGATTTGCTGGAGTTGGAGCAACAGAGCGGGCAAGGATCCGGAGATAGGCTTCCAGGAAGAAGAGTGCCGGTAGCGCCGTTGGTCTTGCTCGACGCCAAGCTCCCCAAGAATGATCAAAAGCCAGCGATCAACGGCTGGGTGCCACGTGGTTCCGACCTGCCTGTTGTAATTGCCAACGCCTCGGATGTGACCGAGTACGTGCCTGGCCGAGTTGGACCGCATCACGTTGCCGTGCACCCAACACCCACGCGCTTCGTGGCGGTATTGTGGGAAAGCCCACTTCAGGGTCGAGTGCGTCTCAACGCGAATATCGTCCATGCCCATCCCGGCTGCGGCAATGGGGTTACCTGGTGGCTGGAATGCCGAAGGGCCGACCAGGCCGCCGTCCTTGCCGACGGCGTGCTTAATGTCGGCAAAGCCGCCGAGGTGCCGCCGCGTGAGCTGCGCGTGCGTAAGGGAGACCAGATTCTCCTGGCCGTGGATCCGCGCGATGCGGACCATGCATGCGACCTGACCGAGGTCGCTTTGAACATCGTCGAGGTGGACAAGCCAGGCCGAGCCTGGAACCTTGGCAGCGACATTGCCAACACGATTCTGCAAGGCAATCCCCACCCCGACAAGTTTGGTAACCGGGACGTCTGGCGCTTCGTCCATGGACCGGCGCGGAAACCGGGGGAGGCGCTACTGGCCGGCGCTGGGTTACCGGCTCGGTCGATCCTGGATCAATGGCGGCAAGCTGCTTCGGACCCAAAACGGCAGCCAGGCCTTGCCCAGCTCGCGCAACAAGTGCAGACCCTGCTAGCTGGACCTCGTCCCACTCAGGAAAAGCATCCCGATCGCCTTCTCTATGACCTTCTCGTATCGCTCGACGGCCGCCTGCTTTGTGGCATCAATCTGGCGCGCCTGCCCAAAAATCGGTCCGAAGCCGCCGCTCATTATGGCCTTGATCGTGGGCGGTTTACGAACGACGCGCTCGTTGTTCCTGCAAACTCCATGCAAGAGGTGCGCTTGCCGGCTGCACTCTTTCGGGATCATGTGTTCGTCGTCGAAGGCAGGCTCGACCCGGGCGGGCCGGAGCGCGTCGTGCAGTTTCGGGTGCTGACAGCACCACCACAGGCTGGGAAATTCGCGCCTGCCCCCCAGGTCGCCAAGAAGGCGGCAAAGTCAATTGCGGCTGTAGACGGCAAGAGTCCGTTTGTGATATCTCCCGGCGGCAAGGTGGCGGAGCAATGGGCTCGCGGGCTCGAGGAGTTCCGTCGCTACTTCCCGCAATTCACCTGCTATGCACGTGTCATTCCCGATGACGAAGTCGTGTGTCTGAAGCTCTATCATCGCGAGGACGAGCCTCTCATCCGGCTCTTCCTCGACGAGGATCAGAATAACCATCTCGATCGCCTCTGGGCAGAACTGCGCTTTATCTCCCAGTTCCCCGTGACCGAGAACAAGCAGTTGCCACTCTTCATTGGCTTCGTGACCCAGGATCAGCCAAAGGAGTTGCTTGCCTACTTCGAGGGCCAGCGCGGAAACTTCCGCAATCGAGCCGAGGATTTCGAGAAAGAGTTGTTGGCGGCTGTCCCTCGTCAACTCGACGCACTCGTTGATTTTGCGGGGCGGGCCTACCGTCGGCCGCTGCAGCCGCGGGAGAGGCAAGAGCTTCTTCGGCTCTATGCCACGGTCCGCGACAAGGGGATGAGTCATGACGAAGCCTTCCGCACGGTGCTTACGCGCGCTTTGGTCTCGCCGTCGTTTCTCTTCCGCGTCGAGCAAGTTTCGCCGGGTAACGAAGCTGAGCGAGTCTCGTCATGGGAACTGGCGACGCGGCTCAGCTATTTCCTCTGGGCGACAATGCCCGACGCCGAGCTTTGTCGTGCGGCTGTCAGCGGACATCTGCAGGACGCAAAAATCCTCGAGGCCCAGGTCGCCCGCATGCTCAAAGACCCCAAGGTGCGAGGCCTGGCCGTGGAGTTCGCGACTCAGTGGCTGCACGTTCGCGATATCGAACAGAACCACGAGAAGAACGAGAAGCTGTTCCCAACCTTCAACGACGAGCTGCGGCAAGCGCTGAATGAAGAAGGAGTCCGCTTCTTCCAGTACCTGTTCCAGGAAGATCGTCCGCTACTCGAGATTCTCGACGCCGACTACACATTCCTCAACGGCACACTAGCGCGTCATTACGGCATCTCCGGCATTTCCGGACCGGAATGGAGGCGCGTGGCTGGTGTGAAGAAAGACGGCCGCGGGGGAGTGCTGGCACTTGGCAGCGTGCTGACGAAGGAATCGGGCGCATCCCGTACGAGTCCGGTATTGCGTGGCAACTGGCTGGTGGAAACGATGCTGGGTGAGAAATTACCCAAGCCGCCGCCCAACGTGCCGCGGTTGCCCGAAGAGGAATCCGCTGGCGAGGCGACGGTGCGGCAGATGGTGGAAAAGCACGCGCACATCCCCGAATGTTACGTCTGCCATCAGCGAATCGACCCGTTCGGCTTTGCCCTGGAGAAGTACGATCCGCTGGGTCGATACCGCGCCAAGGACCTTGGCGGCCGGCCAATCGACACCAATGTCCAGCTCAAAGACGGCACGAAGTTCGAAGGGATCGACGGCTTACGCAACTACTTGTCAATCCAGCGGCGCGACGAATTCCAGCGGCACTTCTGTCAGAAACTGCTCGGTTACGCATTGGGTCGCTCCGTGGGTTTATCCGATCAGCCGCTTCTGGATGAAATGCTCGGCCGACTGAAAAAGAACGATAATCATCTGTCCGCCGCCGTGCTTGCCATCGTGGAGAGCAAGCAATTCCGGTATCATCGAGGACGGGAAGCCACCAAAGATGAATAGTCCACGCGAGGTGCTGCCTCCCCAAGTTTTGGTTCCAGCAAGGAGATGATCGATGAAGTCCTGGCAAGACCCCAACCCGCATCAGCTAACTCGCCGTGCCTTCTTGCGTGGCCTGGGCGTGAGCATGGCGTTGCCGTGGCTGGAATCTGTGCCCGTGTGGGGTGATGAACCAATCCGGGGGCGCTCGTCGACAGCGCCGGTCCGTATGGCCGTGCTGTTCGCGGGCAATGGCTTTCACGGCAAGCAATGGTGGGCCAAGGGCGAGCGCCGTGGCCTGGAGCTGGGCAAGGTTCTGCAACCGCTCGAGCCGTTCAAGGAAAAGATGCTTTTTCTCGAGGGCCTCTATAACGCTGAGGCCGGCAAGGGCGGCATTCACAGTGCCCAGACCGGCAACCTTCTGACCGGGGCAGCCCTGGAAGGCGGCGGCGGCATTCGCTCCGGAGTCAGCGTCGATCAGCTTCTTGCTCAAAAGATCGGCCGAGAGACCAAGGTCCCCAGCCTGGTGCTGGGATGCGAGCCCTCGATCTCGGCCCTGCACAAGGGCTACTCGATGATCTATAGCTCGCACATTTCCTGGAGTTCGCCGACGACAGCCACGCCACTGGAAATTTACCCGGCGCTGGCGTTCGACAGGCTCTTCCGCGACGACGTGGGCAAGGGCGACGCCAGCGTGCTCGATCTTGTCTCGGAGGAGGCCAAAAGCCTCAGCCAGCGTGTCAGCTACACGGACCGCGGCAAGCTCGACGAATACCTGGCGTCGGTTCGCGAGGTGGAACAGCGCATCCAGCAGGCAGGCAAGCAGGGCCGGCTGCAAGGATGGCGGCCCACCCTCGATAAGCCGAACCTGCCGCGCCCTGCCGACGGCGTGCCTCAGGATGTCGATCAGCACATGCGCCTCATGTGCGACATTCTCGTGCTTGCCTTCCAGACCGACACCACGCGGTTATGCACTCTGAAGCTAAATAACGATCACTCTTCACAGCGCTTCCCACACCTGGGTGTGGATTACATGATCCATCACCTGCTGTCGCACACGGATAACGCCGATTGGCTGAAGGTCAACCAGTTCTTCACGCAGCAGGTCGCGTACATCGCAGCCAAGCTCGACAAGATCCAGGAGGGTGAACGGACGGCCCTGGACAACAGCATGATCCTCTTCCTATCGAGCATGCTGCACGGCAGTACCCACGATTGCTCGCAATTGCCCGTGGTCCTGCTCGGACGCGGCGGCGGTCAGATCCAAACTGGGCGAACGCTCAACTACCTGGGCAAGCCGAACCGCAAGATGTGCAGCCTCTACCTGGCGATGATGGACAAGACGGGAGTAAGGCTCAACGAATTCGGCGATTCCAGGGAACGGCTGGCGGAGATCTGAAAGACGGTCCAAGTCCGCTGACATCATTCGCAATGTCATGTTTTGTCATGTAAAAGGGGGGCACCCAGACACGGAGTCTGACTTGGCACTGGTGACCGTAACATATTGTCATCACAAGCCTTGCATCATTACCGAAAGGTCCAAAGCCAGGTTCGCCGGCCTGTCAAATGTCATGTGAACAACAATACACATATTCGTCCTTGCATTCTTCGTTTAACCGCGAGCCAGCGGCGAGCGCGTGAACAGAAGGGGGGCCATCGCCGTCAGTCCACGCGCTTCTCTTCGAGTCGCGGCTAAACAATATCGTGACGTTTCCGGAAACGGAAATGTTCACCTCCGCCCCTCGACAATGCCTCCGCCATCGATCATAATAAAGGTTGGTGCGGCTCCCGCGTTGGGTGCCCGCCTTCCAACCGTTGGCGGCCAAATCATTTTCCACGGCTGCCGACCAGGACGCAGGAAGCGTCCCACATCATAGGCTAGGACCGCGCGGACAGTTTCGCAAAAAGGTGTTAGGACCCTTTTCAGATCCAAGCTTCCGATCACTTCGATCCCTGCGATGCCAGGATCTGAAAAGGGTCCTGACACCTTTTTGCTCCGCATGTCCCTAGCCATCAGGCATGAAGCCAGAGGAATCGCATGGCAACACACAAGAGAAACATCAGGGAAGAGTTCTTGTTTGCGCTGGTACTTGGGGCGGCGGTCGAGGGCGCCGCCAAGAGCGTCGGCATCTCGAAGCGCACGGCCTACCGATGGTTGGCCGACCCCGCCGTGAAGGCCCGCCTGTGCAAGATGCGCAGCGAACGGCTAGAGCGCTCCTCCACCATGTTAACGGTGGCCGGTCTGGAAGCGGTGAAGACATTGCTAACCCTACAGGCCGCGAACCAGCCTGCGCCGGTTCGGCTGGGGGCAGCCCGGTCCATCCTCGATTTCGGTATGCGCTTACGCGAGCACGCCGACTTCAGCCAACGCCTGGCTGAATTGGAAGCAGAAGTGGAATCGATTCGCCCGACCGCCAATCGCGAATGATCGCTGCGCAACCAATGGCTCATGCTTCGTATGCGACGGCCGGCGCTATCCAGTCACGTTTGTGGTAGAAGCGGAAGCTAGATTAAGAGGAAGAGTAGGATCAGGAACAAGACGAGGAGCAAGAGTAAGAGTATGATTAAGAGTTGTAATGGAGACGGCCGGCATCCTACTCTTACTCGTGCTCCTAATCCTCTTCGTAATCCTAGTCTTCCTCTTAATCTTTCTCTCCATGCCGCAATTAGTTGCGTGGTCCTCACAGTGAAAGCAAACCTACACGCCGAAGGCCCGGGACCATGTTCGTGCCCCAGTACAGGAGGGCAATTCAATGGCCGCCTGCGCCCCGCTGAACTGCGCCGGTCACCGGTTGCTCGGCATGCTTTCAGGGCTTCCCGCGAGTAGGGCTTCCTTTGGCCAGTCAGCTGCCTGAGAGCATGGCATCCGGCACAAAGCCGCCTCGCCTCCGTGTGAACCGACAAGGATGCGCCGTCTCTTTGCTTGGCACGAAGCCAGCGCTGTGGTAGGGTCAAGGCAGAGGAGTATAGGACATGACCATCCACTTACCAGAGGACCTGGAGAGATTCGTCCAGGCCAAAGTGCAAAGTGGGCGCTTCGCGTCAGAGGACGATGCGATCACTGAAGCCGTGCGCTTACTCCGATCGGCCGAGGACAGGGCTAGTGCCGTAGCCGGACGAGAATCTTCTGCCCCGGAGCCCGCCTGGCAACGACTGGCAAAAGCCGCGGCTACCATTCCCGACGCGGTTTTTGACCGGATTCCCGCGGATGGTTCTGCACAGCTGGACCACTATATTTACGGCAGCCCTAAGCATCCGAACTCATGAAGCGAGTCTTCGCAGATGCCGTTTACTGGGTGGCCCTTGCCAATCGCCGGTGCTATGCCCACGGCATTTTGCGTGGGCATGCGAGCGACGTTGGGCCTGGTTGCGATTTGTCCCGCGAGAGGAAGCAATCTCCTGCCGGATGAAATCAGAACGTATTTCCCGACCACTCTTTGGCTCTGGTGCCCTGCTCCCGATTATACTGGAGTGGGTGCTGGTACATTGCAGGTACACATGGAGTCGCTGCCTGGAGTTGTTAGTTCCTGATAATTCGCTGTCGCTCGCATGCCCACGCAAAAGCCGTGGGCATGGCCTGGGAGCCTGGCGGTCGCTGGGGCAAGTGAAAAAGTACGATGTCCCATTTTGCTTTCTGCGACACTTCAATGCCTTTTCTGTTTGACGCGACCCAGTGAACCCGAGATGATCCCATGAGAAGCCGGGCGCTTCGTTGGAATTGCTCGTATCGGGGCAAGCTCTAAGATACTCGGAGATGAGCCGATGTCGGCCGCGGCCCTCGACTATACATACAGGTATCCATTTTCCTCCCGATTTGCAGTCCATGAGGGCGGCTCGCAATTGCGGCTGGCTACCTGCGGCGGAGTCGAGCAACACCCACATTTCTTCAGCGGCAAGTTGACGCAGCCCAAAGAGACTGCCGATCTGCTCCGCGGCCTGCTACGCGTCGTCCAATCGCGATTCCATCTTCCCACAGCGAGCCTGAAGCAAGTCCTCGATCCGGTGGTGACGAGCGGGGGCGAACGCTTGCGTTTCGAGGGTTTTTCCGCGTGTTGCAGTGCCTACGTTCGTGTGGACCTCCTACCGGGAGCTTTTGCAGGCCAATTCATGGGTCGGGGCACAACTAACGTGGACTTCAATCCACCCACGCATGCAGCCTTGGCCAGGATTCGTTCCGACCACGAGATCGTTTTCTCGGTTGGTGCGGATACATTCGAACTAGCCCGTGAGCAAGGGACAGTGGTCGAGCGGAAGGTTGCTTTGCCGCAGCGCTGGCTGCGGGGCTTCGTTGAGGTCCAGGCTTATCAGGCGCGGATGATACCGCGATTGGAGGTTTCCGGCAGCGAAGCGCAGCGTTTCTTCAGGGCGCTCCCGCGGACACCGATGAAAAGTGCGTGTTGGATCGTCACGGCAGGCAAGGAGCTCCGCATCAGCCAGCGCGAGCAGAAAGATGGCGTTTGCGTGGCTGGCTTGCAACGCCTGCGTGTTCTCGAAGATCTCGCGCATCATGCCCGTTGTTTAAGGATCTATGCCGAGTCAGCCACGCAGACGAGCACTTGGGAATTGATTACTCGTGAGGCCCGTTTCCATATGGTACTCAGCCCCGACGTATGGCGAGGGTTCTCCGGAGAGGGCCAAGTGCTAGCCGATCTGGCCAGTACGGACTGGCAGTCGGTTTTGCCGCGGATTCGTGCAGCGCTCCGCTGGGAAGCAAAGATCGATGCGGATGGCTTGGCAAAACATCACAACCTGGATGCGAAGGCCGTTGCTGCTGCGTTAAGTGTGCTGGCATCCCGGGGGCTTGTCGGCTATGACCTCGCCGAACGGGCTTACTTCCAGCGCGAATTGCCTTTTGACTTATCAGGAGTGGAAGCGCTGCAGCCACGGTTGCTCGATGCACGCAAAATTGTCGCGGCTGGCGGCGTCCGTTTCATCCGCTGGGAAGATGGAAACAAGGAGGCCCTGGTTCAGGGGACTGGTGTCGAGCATCGTGTGCGCCTATCTGGAACACAGTGGAAGTGCACCTGTCCATGGTTCGCCAAACACCAAGGACTGCGCGGGCCCTGCAAGCACGTGCTTGCCGCGCAGATCGTTCTTGAAGCCCCCCAAGGGTCCACTACGACCGAAGGTAAGGATTCGACCGAGCGATGAGCAACGAAGAGCTAAATGCGATTCTCGACCGCGGTGACGCGAGCGCTTGCCTGGAATTCTTTGAGAACGCGACCGAAGCGGAACGCAAATCGGTTGCCAAGTCGGCACTGCAACGGGCGCGGGCAGCGCCCTGGGTACACCTTGCGGATACGCGCGTTTTCGAGATTGCTGTGCTTGCCTCGGCCTCGCTAAGTCAGTGGAAGAGGCGGCCCTGGTCCTATCTGTCTCAGGATGATGTTGTCGCGGTGCTGGCTGCCCGACGTCCAAAGTGGCTCGACGAGTGGGCGCAATGGATTTGTGAGGACACGAGCCGCCACCAATTCCACTGGCCGGCCCTGCGGCGGCTAGAGCGCATGGGACTCTGCAAGCGGCCGCAATCCGACAACTACAGTCGGGGAATGGTTGCCTGGCTCGGGCACGCGGGCGGAGGTGTCTACAATGCTTTGTGCGTGGACCCCGTGCTTCTGGAAGACGAACTCTGGAAAATCTTCCAGGTTGGCGTCCCCCTTTACGAGTCTGGTGCCAACGGTTGGTTTACCGCACTGGCTCGTCTTGCCGAGGAAGGGAGGATCCCGCGTGCCCGGCTCCTCGACGCTAGCCTGGACGCTCTCGAAGCTGATTTTCGCGAAGATCACTCGCGCGGTTACATTCGTCTGTACGCATTTCTTTCACCAACACTAGAGGAACGCTCAGAGCGGGCAGAACGCTACCTTGGCCTGGTAGAAAGCCGGAATGCTTCCACGGTGGCATTCGCGCTGCGGACCCTCCATGAACTCGTCCCGAAAAAGCGACTCCATGCGGATGCGCTGCTGGAACACCTGAGGCCGGCTCTACTCGCTCGGTCAAAGGGCATTGTTCTCTCGGCTGTTCAGCTCCTCCAAAAAGGAGATTGGGGAAACGGCGATTCTCATGCCCGCGTGGCGCTGCTCGCTGCGGAGGCTCTCGCTAATCCGGACGCCCAAGTCGAGAAAAAAGCCCTGGATGTCATCCAGCGTTACGCGAACCCACCGGGTCACGATCTCAAGCAGGTTCTCGGCGACAGGCTCCCTAACCTGGCTCCCTCGCAGCGGTCGCGCCTGGAGGCGTGGTTAGCAACGTTTCAACCGGAGCGGCTGGCGGAGCATGGCTCCATCTCTGAACCGGAATTGGACGACTTGCTTTGTCGCGCCGCGGCGCTCGACCCGGAGCTAACTGCATTGGCCGGGGTCCCCGCTGCGATAGAAGCGGTTTCCAGCGGCACGGGCACTCTCCCAGCGCTCCGCTTCGATGGCACGGAAATGCCTCGACTCAACCCGGAAGCGCAGTTGAAGCCGGTCGACGAGCTGGACGAGCTGATCGATCTATTCGCTTGGGTACTCGAGAATGCAGAAGCAGCCGACGAGGTGGAGCGGGCCCTCGATGGCGTCGCCCGGCTCTGTGAAGAGCAACCAAGCGACTTTGCGGCGCGAGTCAGCCCCTTGCTAGCGCGATCCAATGAACTGGCAACCAAGGACAGAATAGCCCTGAATCTCTTTGAACGGTCGCTGTGCGACGTCGTCTTGGCCTGGGTAACCGGCAGAATGTGGTGTCCGCCAGGGTTTCCAGGATACTTTATGTGCTATCGGGAGCGCATCAATGAACTAATCCGACAAGTCGGCCAGCCCCGCGCCGCGCCACTCTTGGCAACGCCAACGCATCGTGGCGGCTGGATTGACCCTCTGATATTGGCCAGCCGAGTACGCCAACTTACCGCGGGAAGTGTCTCGCCAGGCAACGCGGACGGGTTGCTTGCGCTCTTACGCCTGGCACCGGAGCGCCGTGCAGCGGCGCTCGCGGAAGTAGCCGGAGTGGCAGGAGAATTTGCAAGTGCTCTTCGCTACGCGCTCGGCAGTAATGGGGAAACGATCGGGCCAACAGCCAACTGGTGGGTGTCGGCAGCCCGAGCGCGCCAGCCCTTCATGGACGACGATGCCTTGGAGCAATGTCATCCAGGTTTGGGCCCCGATGCCGGTCTCGCCGCCAGTTATGCGTTTCGGAAAGGCCCCCACAAGCTTGCATCAGCCTGGATGCAGGCTCCGAACTTGATGGAGAGATACCCCCCTTTGCCGACGGCGCGAGCAGCGGAACCGGCCACGGTCCAGTTGCATCGTCTTAATCGTGGATGGGACGAACCCCTACTGCGCTGGGCAGCGACCGTATGGCCATTGGCCCGCGAGTCCTTGTTCGCGGTCGGTGCTGAGCAAGTGGCCGGCCATACCGGCGTACCGACTTGTGCCCGAATGAACCGCGTCTACCTGGAGCCTCTTTTCGACCCCGACGTCCCTCTCAAACCGATGGCGTTGCACTTGCTTGCTCTCGCCCTCTCATCCAAGCAGCCAGACGAAAGCGGTCTGGCTACGGACGTGCTGATTGCTGCGATCAACGACCGCCGTCTCGATGGCGGGGAGCTCGGCGCGGTCATGCACGCCCTGGAGCCCAGCGGGTTGATCAAGCCTCTTCGTTGGGCCAAGGGGCTCGAAGCATTAGCACGAACATCGCACCTCCATAGTCAGGTTGTGGTCGCGACTCTTCAGTGTCTTTTGCAGGGCGATGCCTTCCCGTACAATCGGGACCGAAACGCCATGCTCGAACTCCTGAGGGAACAGCTCATAGCCTACGGAGATGCAGTAACCTGTGCCGCGACGCGCTCATACCTATCGCAATGGCAAGGGGGAGGGCAGACCGGCAAACTTTCCCGCCAGCTTCTGGAAATGCAACCAGATGCGGAGTCCCCAGCGAGGCGCGCCGCCACCATTCAGGATCTCGCCGGTCGCATCGAGAGAGTGGAGCGCTGGAGCCGCGCGCGAAAGTCGTGTAGGGCGCCGTGGGAATAACATTCGGCGGTCATCCCGCGGCACCCGAATCGTGGTTGATGCTGCAAGTCCCTACGCGGTCCTATAGAATCCAACCATGGTACGCTGGCTTCGTGTCGCCAACGGCAACCCCTCGCTCAGACGGAGAACATTATGGACTGGCAAGATCGAATCACCATAGACCCAAAGGTGCTGGTCGGCAAGCCGGTCATCCGCGGGACACGCCTGGCCGTCGCATTTCTCATGGATCTCTTGGCGGAAGACTGGACCGATGAGCAGATCTTGAAGAACTACCCGCAGCTTGTTCGCGAAGATCTTAAGGCAGTTCGCCACTACGCTGCCGAGACCTTGAAACAGGAACATGTCCACCCCCTGCCCGTGTGAGACATGGCGAACTTTCTAGCCAACGAAAATGTCCCCAAGAAGGGAAGCTGAGGATCGTCCCGCTGCGATGAGATCGCTGTTTCCAGAACGTGCTTCCAACGCAAGCGCTCGACGAAGCAGAGTAGGGCGTGTCAAGCGTAGCCGCGCTGACGCACCTGACCCCAGAATGCCGGAATCGAACGGTGCGTCGGCGCGAGTACGCTTGACACACCCTACCACTCTCTTTGGCTCTGGTGCACTGCTCCCGATTATACTGGGGCGGGTGCTGGTACATTGCAGCTCGATACGGAGTCGCTGCCTGGAGTGGTCAGTTACCGATGGTTCGCTGTTGCTCGCATGCTCACGCAAAAGCCGTGGGCATGGCACCAGGCGATCCTGTACATCAACAACCCGCAAATCTGTCTGCCCTGACTTCAGAATCTGGAAAACATGTTGCCTCCTGGCAGCGTGTTGGCAATTGTGTTACCGGATGGTACCTCAAAAGTGTCTATTGGAAACGCCCGATGATGGTGGAATTTCAGGACCTGGAAGACCGTACGAACCCTTGCAACGGTGAGCGGTTCGCAAGTCCCTCCCAAGTAATCGCATTGCTTGATGAGCTAAACTGCTCAAGGCCCCCTTTCATGTGCGAATTGATCGGGGATAATGGGTTCACTTTGACAGTCGGGCTGGGTGGTGATGTCGGCTGCGTTCAGCACGCTCCCAGCGATGGAACTCCCCCGTATTTGATGGCAGTTGGTTCAACCGAGGTAGAACCGAACGTTGGCGACGTGGAGTTTGTCGTGGGAGGAACTGCGACGCCGATAGATCGGCGATATTGCGTACCCTTTGAAACAGCGAAACAAATCGCCGCCCACTTCGTCGAGACGGGCAATCGCTGGCTCGGGGTATCGTGGGAGGAAATATAGGCACGTCTGCCCGTCCACGCCGCCGCCGATGTTTCTCCTGCCGAAGTCCCAGATAAGAGCGCCCAGCCTGTATTGCCACGAGCGCACGTTTCATCGCCCGACTTCTGCAATGGCGGCGTTGTAAGGGAGACCGGGCGTAGGGTCAAAGTATTCAGTCGGGCAGCAGGGGACGCCTCGATTGAATTTGGCGGCTTCCGTCCACGAGAGAATCAGCCGATTGACGGAGCCAATGCGAGACCTAATGCTAATCATTCCTCCTCAATCTCAGCGGGTGAACCATGAAATTCGCTCTCGTGCCTTGGCAACTGCTTTTCGTCATCTTGGCTGGTTAGGTTAATTGGAAGCAGCAAGAAGTAATCGAGTAGCAGCAACGGCAGCAGCACGAGCGGCCCTACCGATAACTTCAACTACTCGCTCAGCAGCCGCGCCGGGTGCCATGTCCACGGCTTTTGCGTGGGCATGCGAGCGACATTGGGCCCGGTTGTGATTTGTCCTGCGAGAGGATGCAATGTCCTGCCGCTTGAAATCAGAACGCGACTCCGGGCAACTGGTCGGCACGGGTCGACTGCCACCCATTATACTGGAGCGGGCGCAGGTCCATTTCAGCCTGCCACCTTTTGTCTTTACACAAGTCGCCGTGCCCGGTGATGCGGGCTTCCCTCACCAAGTGGCCGCAATCCTCTGCAGGATTGTTGCAACCTACTGGTGGTCGTTCGTCTCGAGCCTACCGAGATGCCTCTGGATGCGACTCTTGGCAAGCGTCGCCAACTTGTGAAGGCGCACAATGGATGGAGCCAGAAGGCCAGCCTGTTGCCAACCCGCAAGCGGAATGTCAGAAGAAGTTGTTCGTGGCTGAGTGGTGACTCGTGCCGGCAACACGTCCGCGTCGCCGGTGTCGAGAATCACCAAGGCTGGACGCGGCTTTCCAGGACCACTGACAGTGAAGGGAAAGTCCACCAGGACGATATCACCGGGCTGATAGCTTGTCGTAGATGGCGTCACTATCTGCGTATCCCCGGCCAAAATCCTGCGCTGCTAGTTGTTCCCATTCCTGAGCCGACTCATCTTCAGGAACCAGCACAAGGACACGCACCTGCCGTCCGACAGGAATGCATCCTGCGATCGAAGCCGGCACTGCCAGCGTTTGGTCCGCGCTGAGCTGGGTCTGGAATTCGACTGCTTTCATGCTGAAAAACCTCTAATCTTTATTGTACCAGCTACGCGGGCAGTCCAGGAGTGCATTTGTCGGCTCTTCAAAGAACTTGCCCGGCATCGCGCGAAGGAGAAACCGTCTTCATGTGCTTATCGTTGGCTTCATGAGCGGTGCCATGCCCACGGCTTTTGCGTGGGCATGCGAGCAACATTGGGCCCGGCTGCGATTTGTCCTCCGGGAGGAGGCAATGTCCTGCCGCTTGAAATCAGAACGTATTTCTTTACCACTCCTTGGCTCTGGTGCACTGCTCCCGATTATACTGGAGTGGATGCTGGCAGATTGCAGGTAGATATGAAGTCGCTGCCTGGAGTTGTTAGTTACGGACGGCTCGCTGTCGCTCACATGCCCACGCAAAAGCCGGGGGCATGGCACCCGGCGCGACGCATTCAGGACGGTTTTCCGCCGACTGATCTCCGTGAGGGCGTAACGAGTCGCCCATTCATTCAGCCCCCGACCGATGTCGCATGTGCTAGCGCAACTTGCCTTTTTTTGCACGGGCTGCGCCCCTTTTCTTCACTGCCCGCGCCGCGGCATTGCTCAGCAGTCTCCTCAAGCACTCCTGAATCTCTGCAGAGATACTTTTGCATTCCTGGCTGACGGCCACACCCTGCGCGGAGAGAACCTGCAGGTCTTTGCGCAAGACTTCAAGCTCTTCCTGCACTTTATCCATCTGTGGAACGGGGGTATGAACTCCCAGTTGGTTCTTGAAGAGTTCGTCCAGCCTCTTCCTTTCGGGGGTGCCCTTCGCCCAGGTGGCACGATGGACAAACTCGCGCACCTTCGGCAGGACATAGTGGACGCGGGTTTTTGCCTTGTTCCATTGAAGCACGTCAGCCGCCAGGGCATGCATTTTTTCTTCCGTCGTCAACAACCTCTTCGACGAGGCTTCCAGTTCTGCCCGCAGGCCTTCCATACTGATGCGTAAAGTATCCATGGTCGCTTCCAGGCCCAATACGTTCTTCCAATGAGCTTCGAGGTCCTGCCACTTGGCCAGGGCAAACTCCAGCTCACCGCTTTCCTCACGGGCAACAGCCTGGGGCGGCGGCTTCAGGCGGACGTAAATATCCAGGTGGCTAACTTCTTGTGGGGGCTGCGGGAGAGTATTCCTCAGTTGGGGGTTGGCTCCGCTCAGGCCGGAGTGGGATACCTCTCCGTGGCGCCATGATTCAACTTCCTCAGTCGCTATGGCCACGGCCTTCAGAAGGTTTTCGGTCGTCAATCGTTCGCCGATGTCAGGAATGTGAAAACTGTCCCGGGGGATACGGAACATAAGAACCCAAGGGTCGCCCTCGGGTTTGAACCAGACGTCTGCAAAGTTCTCTCCCCTGAACTTCAAGGCTGCCCATTGTTTCGAGGGAGGCTGTTCAGAAAAGTTCAATCGGCACTACCCCCGTGTGATTGGCCTTGGTCCACTGCCACCGATTATACTGAAGCGGTTGCTGGTCCATCTCAGCCTAATTGGACAGCGCCGCTTTTCGATTTGGACAAGGGATTGGGACGTATGGCTTCCTCGGATCCTGGCCAACTTTACGCATGTTGAAAAGCATTTCGGGATTAGGCTCTCTTACGCCAAAGGCGTTACAGCGCAAAGCCCGGAGTCGCGGCAGCGCACTCCGGGAATATCGCCGAGCCCTGTTGCATCCTACACCGAAGGTGTTGCAGCGCAGAATTACCACGCAGCCCCAGACTTTCCGGGGTGGCGTCGCACCTTCCGCAATCGCACATGCGCTGCAACGCCTACGGCGTAGAAACGAAGAAGAAGAAACGCTGACCCGGAGTGCGCTGCCGCGGCTCCGAGCTTTGCGCTTTAACGCCTACGGCGTAGAGCTTCCCGGAATTGGCCCCGCTTGCTAGGTGCCGCCGGTCTCGCGGCCAGGCGCTCCCGCAAAACCCCGACAACGTGAATTTCTTGGCTTCCTCTTGCGGGGTTTTCTTCCCATCTCGTTCAAGCGAGATCAACTGCCAGTTCCCTTGGAACTTCTCCAGGTCTTTCTTGGCAGGATCATCCCTGGCATCGACGGCGATCAGCACACATAGCAGCGTGCTAATCAGTCCGAAGGATTGCACGAGAAAGTCCTGAAAATGAGAAAATACTGGTGAATTGGTGAAAACGGAGAGGGCGGGATTCGAACCCGCGGTGAGGTTTAGGCCCCACACGGCATTTCCAGTGCCGCGCCTTCGGCCGCTCGGCCACCTCTCCAGAGAAACGTAATCCTTTATTTCGCGCAGGTTTGCGCCGCCTCCTCTTTGGCAAATCCTGGTCAAAAATGTGCCCTTGGCAAAAGCCTTTGCAAAGCGATTGTTTGCATGGTTCCTCGTGATCGTACCCAAGGTGTGGCGTTTTGGCAAGAAAGCCGTGCGTGCGGGGGCGTCGCAGATGATCGGGAATACTGGCGTCTCTTGAGGGCCAACCTTCGGGGTGGTAGGCTATCCATCATGCAGCGGTGCGATACTTGCTGTTGATGCGTTCGGGAAGCGGCTCATGGCGCGTAAGCCAAAAAAGGGGGCGACCAAGCCTGTCGCTCAGACGCCGGCAGCTCCGGTGCCCGGCCCGACGATTCATGAGGCAACGTGTCTGCCGGGCGGTGCGGTTAGGAGGGGGCAGGTTATTACGCAGGCCCAAGCGGAGGTTCGTAGGCAGAACGGCCTGGACGTGGTTGTGTGCGGTGCTAGCCACGCCACGAATAGGGCATTGGCGCGCGATATCGAGCACAACGCCAACGGCCATTGGAAACCATGTCCTCAGCACTTTTTGCACCCGAACTCGCTGCCGCATTTTCAGCCTGACCCACGACCACCGGCAGGGCACACGTTTTATGAAACGGCAAACCGACATGCCCTCTGAGCATACGATGCGGTTCTTCACGCCAGAGCTCTATCTGCGGTTCAATTCGCGGGACGACGCGGTAGCGTTGGCTGCGGATGCGGACTGGGAAGCAGCGATTGCACGCTACAAGGCGCATCTGGACTCGCTTCGCGGCAAAATGCCGTCCCAGGTGGTTAACTTGTCCGAGATGTGCCTTCACGACGCGGACATCTTGCTGCGTCAGGAGCAGCAGGAGCCGTTTGAACTGGCTTACCATCGGGACTGGCCTGGGCCTTCGCCTTGGGTGCCTTGGTATGGAGTATTCACGTTCGCTGTCCGGCTTGATGACAAAGTGCTTGCCATCCTGTATTTCCTGAGGGACCACATTGCCGAGAAACCGGCTACGCAGGACTGGCCGTTTTCTAAGAGCCGCGAGCATTGGCTTTATGATGAAATCGATTACGCTCCCGGGGCTGGTGGACACTTCATCCATAATGTCCTGCTGAGCACCGGCATTGTGCTCTCTATTCCCTTCGGCACGGTGCTAATTACTCGCTTCCCGGTGGCACAGGTTGAGGGCGAGGAGCGATCTAAGCAGACCGCCTAGCTGCTTGCCTGCGCATGTCGAACAGCCCTGGCATTGAATCATTTTGCGCCCCGAGGGACCAGCCAATCTCCGCCTTTCTAATGCCCATGTCCATGCCCATGATCGCCGATGGGGGCCGGCGGCTCCAGGCTAAGCTCGGGCGGCTCACAGGCGAAGATCCCTTGCAGCCAACCGCAAAACAGGGTCAGCAACACGAGGAGAGTCACGGCCGAGAGCTGCCACCAGAAGTTTGGAATAACCACAGAGCCTGTCAAGACATAGTCGCTTGGAGCAATCTGCGACCAAACCAAAGCCGCCACGTTCACGAGCAATACCAGCGGCAGCCAGGCGCCTTTTTTCAGCACGGGCCAGGTTTTCTGCCAGTTCACTCCCCACAACCACCAGGCAACCCAGACCACCAGCAAGGCCGAACCGGCAATAAGCTGCAGCAAAAGTGCGGCGACTTTGCCCAGGCTGTAAACTACCTGCCAAACTGCTTGCAACAGATCTTCCACCGGTTGCACCTTTCACACGAGAACTATGGGATCAGCGCATTCGCTGCGCCAGTGCCGTTTTCGTTATTAACTACAATACGAAGGCAGCGCATAATCGACCGTAGGTTCGACGAAAGTTTCCGATGATCGAAAGGTGCGCGCCGGCTCAGGGTGGCGTCACGCTAAGAGGAGAATTTGATGCCGCATTTTGGGGCCCACATGTCCATCGCCGGCGGCTACCATCGCGCTTTGCTGGCGGCGCAGCAGTACGATTGCGAAGCCCTGCAACTGTTCACCAAGAACTCCAACCAATGGCAGGCCAAAGCCCTGACCGAAGACGAAGTCCAATTGTTTCAGGATACACGACGCCAGACCAAGGTCCGGCACCTGCTCGCGCACGACTCCTACCTCATTAATCTGGCGAGTGCGGATGAGGTGCTCTATCGCCGGTCGCTGGAGGCGTTTGTCATCGAGGTGGAGCGGGCCGAACGGCTTGGTCTGGACTATCTCGTGACCCATCCCGGCGCGCATGTCGGCAGCGGCGAGCAGGCTGGGCTGGAACGCGTCGCCAGTGCTCTGGATGAAGTCCACCGCCGTTGTCCCGGCTACCGCGTGCAGATTCTGCTTGAGACCACCGCGGGGCAGGGCACCTGCCTGGGGCATCGCTTCGAGCATCTGGCGCGTATCCTCAGCCTTGTCGAGGAACCAGAGAGGTTGGGGGTGTGCCTGGACACGTGTCACGTCTTCGCGGCCGGCTATGTCCTGGCCCCGGAGCCGGCCTATCGCAAGACGATGCGCGAATTCGACAAGATTATTGGTCTCGAACGGCTGCGTGCCTTTCACCTCAATGATAGCCTCAAGCCCTTCGGCAGCCGAGTCGATCGGCACGCGCACATAGGCAAGGGTTGCCTTGGCCTGGAGCCGTTCCGCTTGTTGACCAACGACCGCCGTTTCCGGAACCACCCCATGGTCCTCGAGACTCCCAAGGAAGATGACAAAGATGGAGACATGGATGCCATAAATCTAGGCATTCTCCGAGGGCTGATCCGGAAGAGGAAGCAATCGACCTGACCGCGAGCGCGGCCCATGAAACGAATTCGGCAAAACACGCGCATTTTTCATCTCCAGGATGTCATTTCCCGAAGACTTGATGGCATGCCTGGTTAGGATCACAATCTTGCACCGACCCCTCAAGTGGATGTGGCTCTGGACCGATAATTGCTTCTGTCCTGGCGATGAAATATCGCTGGTCGCCTGCCTGCCATCCGAGAAACCGGCCGCAAGGTCAAGGCCCCCGCTAACACGTGAACGCGTCCAGGGAGGGAGACGCACCCCGCCGTGCTTAGCGCTTGGTTGCCTGACACACAGCCTCCTGCGTGCGCGTCCCCGCCGCCACGGCCTGTGCTGTTTTGCCTGCTGCGGCCGACCCTGCAAGGGGCTCCGGCATTTAGATCCTGCCCCCGACCGTCACGATTCCTGACATGACACCCCGGATGTTTGGACACCAGTGCGGTTCTCTGCTACGACCCCGCCGGAGCCCCTTTTTCTCTCATCTTGCTACCCCGTCTTCCATTCCCATGCCGAAAAAGTAAAAAGCACACAGACAGGCAGGAACGTGCCTGATTTTCCGCTTGCCTTGTGTTTGCTTCCTTTTCCTTTCGCCAAGTAGCGGGCGCGCCATGACGATTGAAAGCATCCACGGCCGGGAGATTCTCGACAGCCGCGGGAACCCAACGGTCGAAGTGGAAGTTGTATTGAGCGACGGCAGCCTGGGCCGGGCCGCAGTGCCCAGCGGCGCCAGCACGGGAGCGCACGAAGCTCTGGAGCTGCGCGACCGGGATAACCCGCGCTATCGCGGGCTCGGTGTGCTGCAGGCGGTGGAAAACGTGAACGATGTGATTGCTCCGCGCCTGGTGGGCAGCGACGCCTTTGAGCAAGTCGCCATCGACGGCCAGTTACTGGAGCTGGACGGCACGCCCAACAAAGGCAAGCTGGGAGCCAACGCTATCCTGGGGGTCTCACTGGCGGTTGCTCATGCCGCCGCCAATGCAATCGGATTGCCGCTCTATCGCTACCTGGGAGGGACCAACGCCAAGTATTTGCCCATGCCCATGATGAACATCTTGAACGGCGGCAAGCACGCGGATAACAACGTCGATTTCCAAGAGTTCATGATCATGCCTGTGGGCGCCGGCACGTTTGCGGAAGCTCTGCGCATGGGCGCGGAAGTCTTCCAAAGCTTGAAAAAGGTGCTTCACGATCGTCACCTCAGCATCGCCGTGGGCGACGAAGGCGGGTTCGCACCGAACCTCAAGAGCAGCGACGAGGCTCTCGAATTGCTGGGCATCGCAGTGGAAAAAGCGGGCTACAAGCTCGGCGATCACGTGGCGTTCGCTCTCGATCCGGCAGCCACGGAGCTGTACGACGAGGCCAAGAAAAAAGGGAAGACAGGCTACTGTTTCTTCAAGAGCAAACCCGACTTCATTGCCAGCTCCGATGAGATGATCGACGTTTTGAAAAAGCTCTGCGACCGCTGGCCGATCTGGTCGATCGAAGACGGCCTTGCGGAAGATGATTGGGCGGGCTGGCAAAAACTGATGCGCGAACTGGGTGGCCGGATCCAGATCGTGGGCGACGACCTTTTCGTCACCAACACGACACGCCTGCAAGAAGGCATCGACAAGAAGGCCGCCAACAGCATCCTGATCAAGGTAAATCAGATTGGCACCTTGACAGAAACTCTGGATGCTATCGAGCTGGCGCGGCGAAACGCCTTCACGACGGTCATCAGCCACCGCAGTGGCGAAACGGAAGACACGACGATTGCCGACATCGCCGTGGCCGTCAACGCAGGCCAGATCAAGACCGGTTCGGCAAGCCGAACGGATCGCGTGGCCAAGTACAACCAGCTCCTGCGAATCGAAGAAGATCTAGGCGGGGCGGCCCGCTATGGCGTTGAGCTTTGGCCCGCTGGTCGAGGACGAAAATCGTAGACCGTGGCGACCGCTCCGCTGGGGCCGCGGACCATGGATGGAGCCTGCATCGAATGCCCGGACGCGTTCCTTCAAATTGGTTGCCACGATTCCTGTTCGGCTTCACGATTGCCCTCTCATCGACTTTGATTCTGCTGGTATTTCTCTGTCCCTGGTTGGACAATGAAGCAGCGCCTGTGCGAGGATGGGCGCGCTGCGTGCGGCTCTTCGCCCACGACGCGGCGCTGCGGCGCACGACGATTGCCAGCGCAATCGGTTTGGCGGTGACGGCATGTGTGTTTTTCCGGCAACCATACTTGCCGCCGCGGGTGCCGCCCAGGCCGCGGGGCCAGTCGCCTCCATCTGACATGGCGGGAGCCTGATAACCATGCTGAACTGGTTCGGCGATCACGCGAACATCGCGATCGCGGTATTGTGCACTGCCGGCCTGGCCTTGGGCGTTCTGTGGTGGAATACGGGGAAACGAAAATACGGCATTGCGTCTGTCGGGGCATTGGCGTTGGCAATCCTCGTATTCCTTTCGGGATTCTGGATCCAGACCGACAACTCGCTCATCGAACACGCCCTCAATGAGATGTCCGCTGGAACAAAAGCGCACAATGTGGACCGTATCTTTGCTCACATCTCTGATCGATTTCAGCTCGGCACGTTGGACAAGCAGGCCTTTCGTGGCCGGGTTGAAGATGTCATCCGCAACCATGGCGTCGATGAAGTCGTCATCTGGGATTTTGTGCCGACGGAAATCTCACGAGAAAAGCGAGCCGCGACGGTGGAGTTTGATGTCAAGGCGCGCGGCGACTGGTCGAGTGGAGCGGAGTTCTATCACTGCAAGGCAAGGTTCGTTCTCGATCCCGACAATCATTGGCGGCTGGCTGGATTTCAGCTTTTCAATCCTCACGTCAATACCAGCGAGCCGATTGCCATTCCCGGTTTCTAAGGCCCTGTCAGACATGCTGGTCTATTGATTGCTGCGAAACCAATGCATCATCCTTCGTAAGCCCCTCGCCCCCGTACTCGGGGGAGAGGGGTTGGGGTGAGGGGGTTGAGCGAGCATTCAATAGTCTAAAACCCTCACCCCCTGCCCCTCTCCCTTGAGTACAAGGGAGAGGGGTGAAAGTGGGTTCGTTCCCTTGATTGCTCAGTCATCAATAGTCTGCTGGAGCACCATCGTTCTTTCGGCGCGCTTGCCGCTCGTGCAGTGCTCCATTGCTTGCGATTCCAGTTGAGCTTGGCATGACGACATACTTCGACCGATAATGCAGACCGTCAAGGATTTTATACTGAGCGCGGTCAAGAATGAGACATCGCCCCGTAGCCGCATTCGCCAGAATGCGGGCTATCTCAGTTTCCCCCGCATTCTGGCGAATGCGGCTACGGCCTATTGGGATCAGCATTGACCGCGCGCCGTATATTCGGAGGGTATCGATCATGGCGACATCCACAGATAGAGCTGGCAAACCGTCACAGCCGCCGTCGATGCCCGTGGCCGGCCACCGGGGCCTGCGGGGCGCACTCGGTTATGCTCTCTATGTGACGATCGCCACCATTCCCATGGCGGCCCTGGCTTTCGTGATTTTCTCGCTTCTTATCGTGGGACCCGCCAAAGCGCTGGAGATCGCCGTCCGAATTGTCCTGCTGGGAGCCCTGATGGGTTTAGGCGCGGGCCTTGGACGAGCCCTATCCGGCTCGGTCTGGGATCGGCATCGTGCCGTCCATTTCGTTCGTGGGGATGCGGGGGCGTTGCTCGGGCTCCTGGTGGGACTGATGCTTGTGGGGGCGTACACCCGCCAGTCAGAGCCTTCAGCGAACGTCAAGGGAATCGAGGTTGGTAAGGCCATCGAAATAGCCGGCCCTACCGTTGACGGCAAACATTTTGACCTGGCCGAGTATCGAGGCAAGGTGGTGCTTGTCGATTTTTGGGCAACTTGGTGCCAGCCCTGTGTGGGCGACGTGCCGCGCGTCAAGGAGCTTTATGCCAAGTATCACGACCAGGGGTTGGAGATTGTCGGCGTGAGCCTTGATCAGGAACGCGAAAAACTCGTGAGATTCACCGAGACCAGAGAAATTCCCTGGCCCCAAATCTTCTTCGATGCAATGAACCAGCGCTATTGGAACAATCCGCTCGCCCGAAAATATGGAGTCGATGGGATACCATACGGAGTGGTGGTTGATCGCGACGGCAAGGTGGCGGATTATGATGTGAGCGGCAAAGAGATGGAATCTGCCGTCGCGAAGCTCTTCGAAAACAAATCGGCAGCCGAGCCCAAACCAAAGCACTGGGCCAACAGCGCACTTGAGGCAGCGCGTTGGATCATTCTCACCTTGCCGCGCGCGCTCTTGCAAGCGCGCCTCGAATTCATCGTAATTGGGTGTTTGGCAGGAGCGACTGTGGGGGCGGTCGTTGAAGCCATTCTTTACCGCATCTTCCGCTTTCGGCGGACCAGCCTTACTCCTTCGCAGCCTCCAGCCTCATAAGGTCTCCGCTACGCGTCACCTTGGCCGCTTGACAACAATCATGGTTGTGGGCGGTTCTCGAACCAGCTATCCGAAAGCGAACAGTGTCTGAGGCCCGGTGCCTACTCACAGGAAGTGCGTTTGATTCACTCTCCGAGACGCTGTCTGAGCGAAGGATGACCAGATGGTGCAGTTCCAGTGCAATGGGGCAAAAGTCACCGGTCCGCTTCCTCATTTCTGGGAGCACACGATCGGCAGCGGGCATGCAACGCTGGCGCTGCGCGCCGACTGGCAAGAACAACTAAGACGCTGCCATCGCGAACTCGGCGTGCGCCATGTGCGCTTCCACGGGCTGCTGAACGACGACATGGGAACTCTCGTTTGCAAGAAACAAAAACTCATTTACTCGTTCTTCAACACCGACCGAATCTGGGATTTTCTCCTGTCGATCGGCATGAGACCGTTCGTCGAGCTGAGCTTCATGCCCGAAGCTCTTGCCTCCGGCGCGACAACGATCTTTCACTATCGAGGCAACGTCACGCCTCCCAAAGACTACAAGCAGTGGGCGACGCTCATCGGCAAAATGGTTGCTCATTGGACGCGACAGTTCGGACCGGAGGAAGTGCGCCAGTGGTTCTTTGAGGTGTGGAACGAACCCAACTTGAAGGAGTTCTGGACCGGCGGCCAGAATGCCTATTTCGAGCTCTACCGTTACACTGCGGAGGCCATCAAGGCAGTGGATGATCGTTACGTCGTCGGCGGCCCGGCGACCGCCAAGGAAGAGTGGATCGAAGAATTCCTCGGCTTCTGCGACAAGCACAGCCTGCCTGCGGACTTCATCAGCACGCATCATTATCCCAACGACGTGCTTTGGCAAGAAGACCAGGACACGGAAACCCAGTTGGCGAACAGCCGGCGCGGCATCCTTCGCGAGTGGACCCAGGAGGCGCGGCGGCGCGCGGGCGACCGGCCCCTCTATTACACGGAATGGGCCTGTTCATCGAACCCGCGCTATCAATCCCATGATGAGCCCTATGCTGCCGCGTTCGTGGTCAAGACGATCATGGAGGCCAGGGGCCTGGTGGATGGTTACAGTTTTTGGACCTTTTCGGACATTTTCGAGGAAAGCTACTTCCCCTCGGTGCCGTTTCATGGCGGCTTCGGGCTGCTGAATATCCATGGTATTCCCAAGCCGGCTTATCGCGCGTTCGAAATGCTCCACCGGCTCGGCAACGAATGTCTTCTCGTCGAGGGCACGCACGAAACGGTCGACGCCTGGGCTATCAAGGCCCCAAATGGAATCACGATCTTGTTGACAAATCACGCCTTGCCCCGCCAGCCGATCCAAACCCAAGGGGTGCGCATCGTGCTTACGGGGACACCGGCGCCCGGTTCGGCAATCGTCGAGCGCATCGACCGGGACCACGCGAATCCCAAGCTAGTCTGGCGAGAGATGGGCGAGCCGGAGTACCTGCGAATGGAAGAGGTCGAACACCTGCAGGAAGCCTCGCAGCTAGTCCATGAGCCACAATGCTGGAGTGTCCAGAACGGTGTGATCCATTTCGAAATGGAATTGCCACCCCATGCCGTCGCGGCGCTAACCGTGGAGTTCCCCAACAGGGAATAGTAAGTAATTATTGCCAAATCGGCGCCGCCCTTAGCTCGGAGCTCAACCTTGGCATGTCGTTTGCGGGCTCCCTGATCGGCTGGCCAGTGGACTCTATGGGGTCAAACGAACTCGGGTCGAGAGAAGGCGGATCAAGCCCGGACAAGCCAATTTAAGACTTTACGGCCAGGTTGGACTTGTGAAACAATAAAGGGCCGAGAGGTACAGGCGCAATCCCCTGGCCTTAGATCCATCAACATTCATGAATTCCCAGACAGCGCGGGATGGCCAATCTCGGCAATGTATCAAGGCACAAATCAGGGGAGAGGGTAATCGAGGAGCCAAAGATGGGAATGCACAGAAACGAATCGTTCGAGAATCAGACGGTCATTCTGGACGGCAACGAGTTCGATCACTGCGAAATGCGTCGCTGCAACTTGGTATACAAGGGCCGCGAGCCGGTCAAGCTCGAACATTGTCAGCTCGCGGGCTGCACCTGGCAGTTCGAAGATGCCGCGCAACGCACCGTCATGATGCTTAAGGGCCTGTACCTGAACGGTCACGTCGGCAAGGAAATTGTCGATGCCATTTTCCGCAGCGTCTGAACGCTCTGCCTCGATGCCGAGCATGGCTGACTGAGAGTGCGGGCGCGCCGCCTTCTTCTCCAGTCGCCACTGCTCGGCATCGGGCACTCGGGGTAAGCTATTTCACCCGCGGTCGGCTTACTTGGAATCCCCTTCCGTCTTCTTGCCATTCCTTTTTTCGCCGTGCGCGGCAAGGAACTCTTTCAGGCTCTTGATAAACTCCGGGCGACCGAAGGCGTTCATGTGATCCGCCCCATGAATCTCGACGATCTGGAGATCGGGCGTGTGCCCCCTCATCTCGTCAACACCTTTCTTGAGTGGGTCTTTATCGCCGATGAGCGCGAGTATCGGCAGCTTGGTGTTCTTCAAGTCATCCTCCGTGACCGCCAGGCCTTTCATCCCCCGGATCACGGCTGCAAGCGCGCTTGCGTCGTTCAAGCTCGAGATCACCCCGTTGATCGCTTTGAGTCTCTCTTCGGTCGGCTTGGGTTCCCCCGGTGGATTAAGCCTGATGAGCAATGGGATGATGCCTTTGCCGTGGTCCAGCGAATCCGCGAGCTCATCCATGAACTTCTGATCGAAGTCTTTCGAAATGCCGGCGCCTCCCGTGGTGGCGGAAAGTATCCGTTCGGGATGCAATGCCACAAGCTTCAGCGTCATGAAGCCGCCCATCGAGTAGCCGACCAGGTGGGCCTTCTTGATCTTCAGATGGTCGAGCAGGCGGACGATATCCTCCGCCATCTCATTGCCGTACTTCTTGGGATCGTGGGGTTTGTCGCTCTTACCATGGCCGCGGTTGTCGATCGTGATGACCTCGTAGTCCTTGGCCAGCGCTCCCGTCACGCCGGGAACGGTCCATTGGAAGGAACCATTGACGGCAAAGCCATGTATCAGCACCACCGGCTCGCCGTGCCCTTCGATGCGATAATGAATCTTTACGCCATTGGAATCGAAATACTGGTCCTGGGCCCGAAGACCATTGACAGGGAACAGGAGCAGACTGAAGACGATTGCCGGGAAGAGACGGCGTACCATGAGAGCTCCTTTCGCTACGCTACGATTTTCTAGAGACAATTGCCAAGGACCAACATTACCATTCGCGTCCCGTGATGACTATAAGGAACCGCCTGCCTACCTGCTCCTGCCCAGGAGCCAGGCGGTCGGAGCCATGATGAGACCCATGCCCAGCAGCGTAACGAAGTTGAACGAGCGTTGCCAAATTAGAACATCAAACCCCATGGCGAAGAGCACCTGGGACAGTCCGACCACCGAAACCCGGGCGGGTGCTCCCGCGGCAAACGCCTTGGTCAGGAAGAGCTGGCCAATGGTGGCGGCGGCCCCTACCGCCAGGAGCATGAGGAGAATGCGCTGATCGAGAATGCTCTCGGGTTCCTTCGTGCGGTCAAAGAGGTAGAGGGCAGCGACGGAGAAAAGCAGAGATACGCCCGAGAAGTGGGCAACGATCGCCCGCGCGTAGACGTCGCGGATCTTGTGCAGACCAAGCATGGCGATGGCGGTGGTGAACGAACTCGACAGGGCGACCAGGCAAGCAAAATTGCCTTCCGCAATGTGCGGCTGCTGAATGAGACAGACCCCCACGATTCCGCTGACGACGCATACCCAGGCGCTGCCGCTGGGTCGCTCACGCAGGACGGGCCAGGAAAGGATAGCGACCCAGATGGGAAACATGTTCGTAAGAGTGAGCACGTCGGACACCGGCAGATGAGTAAACGCGAAGAATGTGCATATCAGGCTCAAGCTGCCGGCCAGGCTGCGCAGCCACAGCGTCGGCGTGGCCAGGATGACCAAGCGCGCACCGGCCATCAGAGCCAGCCCCGCCGCGAACACGAGAGCCAGAAATGCCCGAGCGATCGCGATCACCTGCCAGTCGCAGTCGGAGCCGAGGGCATGAATCAGGCTGCCCATTACCGCAAACGCGAAACTGCCGGAGAGCATCCAGAGGTAGGGCAACATTGGCTCTTTCTTCAATAATCTCTCCGCTAGGAATCGGTGGATGCAGCCAAGGGGATGCAATGTTTCTATCTGTTTTGGCGCGTTGCGGCTGCTCGGGAGCGACTGACGATGTGGGCCAGCACCCGGAGCGGGTTCGCTCACCTGACCGGAAAAAGTGAGTTCCCCGAGGTTTCACTCGGGCAATTCACGCTCCCTGCGCGGAAAACCATGCAAGGTAATCCGCGGTTCTTCAGGCGGTGTGCTCCAGGATTTGGCGGATGTAGTCTCGAACGGGATGAATATCGATGCCGGTCGCAAGGTCGGCATTGGGGGAATTCTTCTGTTCGGGGCGCAGGTCAACCACGCACATACCGCGCGTCAAGTCGCCACGGGTTTCCACGTCGATGGACACAGGCTTGATCGTAAAGACTTCCGGCAAGCTGACAGCCACCACCCCGAGGACGTCCTTGAGATAGAAGCCTTCCATGCCATAGAGGCTGGACGACATGCGAATTCCATGCGGAGCGATTTGGCGCAGGAAACGGCAAGCGCGCGACTCCGGAGCCGGCAGCTCGAGGAGGTCTGTCGGCGAAAAAATCAGCTTACGCGTCACGTCGAGCGGGAGGAGAGTGAGCGGTATGCCGCTGCGCAGCACCTGGCGCGCCGAGACCGGATCGCAGTAGAAATGATGCTCGGCAACTGCGCTGGCGTTTCCAGGTTCGCGCCAGGTCCCGCCGACACAAACCACGCGCTGGATCAGGGAAAGCAGCTCCGGATCGCGGTCAAACGCTCTGGCAAGGACCGTGAGCGGGCCAAGGACGACCACGGTAATGTCCTTGGGATGGAGGCGCACCAAATCGACCAGCAACTTGTCGCTCGAATGCAAGTGATGCAACTGGGCACAAGGGAAGGTGACGCCGCCCAGGCCACCCGGACCGTGCAGGCGGGATTCCTCGACATCGTATGCCACCGGCAAGGCAGCGCCGAGCCGCGGCCAGCGCGGCGGATCTATCTGTTCAATGAGGATCTGCACGTTTTTGGTCGCCTGCTCGGCAGAAATGTTTCCCGCCGAAGCGGCTAATCCAAGCACGTCAAGTTGCGGATCGTGCAGAGCCAGAGCGGTAGCGAACGCGCCATCAATTCCGGGGTCGGCAACCAGGACCACCTTGCGCAGCATGGCAGGAACCCTTAGGAGCCTCGGCCGGCGGCCAAGGCAGTTTTGTGGCTAGCCGGATCCTTCGCAAGGGTCGCCGCTGACTTCCCTGCAATGGGAGAGCCGACTCTAAACGGCCTGAGAACTCGTCGGATCAGCCTCTATCGAACATGTTACCAGACGCTCGAGGACTTGGGATGCCCGACCGCTCGCCAGTGCCGCGCGGGCCTGCCGTACGCCCTCGGCCAAAGTGTCGACGCGCTCGGCCGCCAGCAAGGCCGCGGCGGCATTGGCCAGCACAATGCGCGTTCCAGCTCCCTCCCGGTTGTCCAGGATTCCGCGGATCAGCGTTGCACTTTCGGCCGGGCCCTGGATCACCAGGTCCTCCAGAGAACAGGGATCCAAACCAAAGTCGTTGGGTGTCCATTCCCAACTCTTGATCAGATTGCCCCGCACCTCACGCACCCAGGTCGTCCCGGAGAGCGTCACTTCGTCCAGGCCGTCGGAGCCGCAGACGAGGAACGTTCGCCGCGTGCCCAAGCGCGCTACGGCCTCGGCCAGGCGATCGAGCATGTCGGCGTCCCCGACGCCAAGGAGCTGATAAGCAGCGCCGGCCGGGTTCGCCAGGGGGCCAAGGCAGTTGAAAAGCGTGCGCATCCCCAGGCGACGACGCACAGGAGCGACGTGACGGAGAAGCGGGTGAAATTGCGGCGCAAAGCAGAACGCCAGGCCGGCGCGCTCCAGGCAGCGGCGCGGCCAGGCCAGGCCTTCCTCGATCGTAATGCCCAGGGCCAAGAGGACATCGCCGCTGCCGCTTCGGCTCGAGACGGCTCGATTGCCGTGCTTGGCGACCGGCACGCCCGCGCCGGCTGCCACCAGTGCCGCCGCGGTGCTGATGTTGAAAGTGCCTGTCGCATCGCCGCCGGTGCCGCAGGTGTCGAGCAGGTCGTCACGGCCCGTCTCAAAGCGGATCATGTGCTCGCGGAGCACGAGCGCCGCCGTCGCGATCTCGCCGGCCGACTCGCCTTTGACACACAACGCGGCCAGAAACGCCGCCACCTCCATGTCCTGCCACCTGCCCAGAAGCATCTCTTCCAAACTGCTGCGCATTAGTCGATCAGTGAGATCTTTGCGCTTCACCACCACGGCCATCGCCTCGAGAAACGTTGGCGTGGTGGAGCCTGCGCCAGCTGAAGTCAGCGCGTGTTCGCTCATAATCGCATCACGACAGTGCGGATACGTTTGACCTTTGCCGTTGCCTTAGCGAGGATTCCTCTTTCCTTGTGTACGGCTGTCTAATATACTAAGGTTCACATCGACAGGTGTCGATGAGTTACTCGGGACGTGCTGGGCGGGGTCCGAGGGCATTGGTTGTCTTCGGCGCGGCATGCTCCGGGCTCCATTTTCCCACGGAGGTCAATCATGCCCGATTTTAGCACCTTGACGGAACGGCAGCGGGAGATTTACGACTTTATCCGGGACAAGATCGAAAATCGGGGCTATGGACCCACGGTGCGCGAGATCGGCTTGGCGTTCGACATTCGCTCCCCGAACGGGGTGATGTGCCATCTGAAGGCCCTGGAAAAGAAGGAAATGATCAAGCGTGAGGGCTTCTCGGCTCGCGCTATTCAGCTCGTTGACCACCATCCTCATTCGGGCGGGCTGCCCTATTACGGTCTCGTCGCCGCGGGCGCGCCAACTGCCACGGGACAGGTGGAAGAACGCCTGGAGTTCAACGATGTCCTCGGAGGGCCGGACCATTACGTCCTGAAGGTGAACGGCCAGTCCATGATCGAGGACCACATTGAGGATGGGGATTTCGTCGTCATTCGTAAGGCCCAGCAAGCCGAGAACGGCCAGCGCGTTGTCGCCATGATTAACGATGAAGTGACCTTGAAGCGCTATTATCGCGAGAAGAATCGCATTCGCCTGGAGCCGGCCAATCAGACTATGGAACCGATCTACGTGAACCCGGAGGAAGATTCGCACATTCTTGGAGTGCTCGTTGGCGTCATGCGAAAGTGCTAGATGACCGTGCGAGATTCCGCAGTAGGTCAGGTTTCCAACCTGACCGGACAGATTGGGAAATCTGTCCTACGCCGCTGCCGAATCAAGCATGGTGATATAGATGCGAGTCCTGGTCGATTCTAGACGGGATTCAGAGTGCCAGGCAACATTGCGCGCTTGGTACGGACTGGCTCAGGCGGCTAATCTGTCGATTTGATCGACAATTGCGAGGTTCACGCGCGCGTTGCGTTCGGCTGCGTCCGCGGGATCGACCGCGAGCGCAGGATGTTCTGTCCAGTGCATGAAGTGCCTTAGCCACCCGCGTAGGACGACGGGCGACCAGTCCCCCAACACGTCCATCGCCGCCAGCTTTTCACCTGCGCAGCGCAGAACTGCGCTCAGAACCAGGAACACCTCGTCGAGCGCCAGGTGGCCGGAATCCCAGTTCACCACCCCCTCTTGGACCGTCATCACATCCTTGTCCAGCGATATGTACACGGGCCGGCTTGCCAGGTCTGCCCGATAGAGATCCAGCAGTTGCTCGATCCGCTCGAATGTCAGAGCGGTTTGTCCAGGGAGCCTCAGGGGCTCGTTCCTCACTGCGCGCCACGATCGGCGCTCAAACCGTCGCACACCTGGAATGACGATGATTTTCTCGGTACGAAGCAGATGCCAGGGCGCCATCGACTGATAGTAGTTGTCGAAATCAACGTCGCCGCCGATATGGTAGATCCTCTCGACCTGGGGAAGCCTGGCAGCATGGTACAGCCAGGTGCCGCAGTGCATGAACGGCACGCCACGCATCCAGTCAGGGTGATTATCGAGCACCACGAGGCTCACGGGCGTCTTTACGGCGCCAAGCAGCGCCAGGCTGACGTGATGAAAGTCCCCGGAACCGCAGAATGTGATCGTACGCTCGCCATTCGCGTGGGCATCGGCCAATTGAGCGAGCGCCTCTTCGAATTTGCGAAAGCGGCCGAAGCTACATGCCATGCGAATGCGCGGTCCCCACTCTTGGGCGGGAAGTACAGCCGGCCGATGCCGAGCAACGAATGCTTCCTGACTGCGGACGCTGCCGTCCAGATCTAAAATGCGGACACCCATGCGAATTCGTGCCTCATGCTCGGTGGCCCGTTGCGGTGGCCTGAATGTAGCAAGCGTCCCGAACCGCACAAGACGAAGATTTCTTTCATCGAATGTCGAACATTTGCGACTGAAGAGCCCTTCGATTCATGGTATCGTCTACAGTAGGTTTTCGGACCTTCCATCGTGCGTCGAAGGGGACGTCCCATGCGTTGGCTCAAAACGGGTGCGTGCTTGGCCCTGCTCCTTCCATGGGCTGTAGCCAGCTTTGGCGCGGACGAGGTCGCCAAACCACGGCCTGTCGAAGCGCTTCGCGGGCTGAACGATCTGATTGGATCTTGGCGCGGCATCGGCACGCCGGAAGGGACGCGCGAGCAAAAGCAGCGCGGCTTCTGGACGGAGACGATCGCCTGGAGCTGGCAATTCAAGGATGGGGACGCCTGGCTCAAAGCATCTTTCGACAAGGGCAAATACTTCAGCAGCGGCGAGCTGCGCTATCTGCCCAAGGGAGAACTCTACCAGCTCACGCTGGTCACGCCCGCGAAGGAGGCACAAGTCTTCCAGGGCAAACTGAAGAATCATCAGCTCCTTCTTGAGCGGGAAAATCACGATAAGAAACAGTCCGAGCGGTTTGTTCTGAGCCTCCTGCATTCGAACCGTTTTCTGTATCGCTTTGAGGTGAAGCCCCAGGAGAGATCGGTGTTCAGCCGGCTCTATGAAGTGGGCGCCACCAAGGAAGGCGAGGCGTTTGCCGGCTCAGGCGACGCGACCCCTGCATGCGTGGTTACCGGCGGCAAGGGAACCATCAAGATTAGCTACAAGGGAGAGACCTTTTACGTCTGCTGCACCGGCTGCCGGGACGCATTTAAGGACAATCCGGAAAAGTTCATCAAGGAATACCAGGAGCGTAAGGCCGAGGAAGCCAAGAGCAAGAAACGCTGATGCCAGATCCGAGGTACTTGTACACGTAGGAGGAATGGGCATTGGCATCCGCCGGCGACTCTTCATTGAGTTCTTGAAGTGGCACGCTACGAATGACGAGCAAGCAATCCGCCAGCCCCGGCCTGGGAATGATCATTGCCCCTGGTGATGAAATGAGGTAATCTTGAAGAAGTTACGGATGAATGCAGACCCGCCTGGTTGACTCTCCCACGACCGCCCATATGCGGAATAAATAGGGTTTCGATACGAGCCTCGTTCGACCGGAATCGTGCGCGACGTGTAAGATAGCGCAGTCCGCACGTGACGACACGCACGCCCTTGAGAATGCCGTCTGCCCTGGCTGTGAGCGGGGCGAGATTTCAGACTCGGAGTTCTCGATAATGGGCTTCCTCCGCGGAATCCTGATGCTGACGGCCTGTGCTTTGGGCTGGGCGATATTCCGCGTACCTGCCCCGGCCGAGGACGCAGCCAATTCCAAGACCGCGGACAGGCCGGTGTTCTCCAAGCAGGTCGGCCCTCTACTCGCTCAGTATTGCGTGCGCTGCCACGGGGGGACGAAGCCGAAGGCGGGGCTTGCGCTGGACAATTACAAGGATGATGCAGCAGCACTGCGCGCTCGAGAAGTTTGGGAGCGCGTCGGTCCGCTCGTGCGTGCCCACGAGATGCCGCCGGCCAAGCAGCCTCAGCCGACGCAGGCCGAGACTCAATTAATCATTGCCTGGATCGATTCGGTGACCAGCGCCGACACTTGCATCGGCCAAAAGGACCCGGGCCGAGTCACCCTGCGCCGGCTCAATCGCGCAGAGTACAACAATACCGTTCGCGACCTCGTCGGCGTCAAGTTTCAGCCGGCAGACGATTTCCCTGCGGATGACGTCGGTTACGGGTTCGATAACATAGGCGATGTCCTGTCCCTCCCGCCTCTCCTTCTCGAAAAATACCTGGCCGCGGCGGAGAGGATCGTAACCTCGGCGCTCGCCACGCCCGATCTCCGCACGCGGATCATGATCTGCACGCCGACCTTGGCCACCAAGGACGAATGCGCTCGCAAGATCCTGGAAGCTTTTGCGCGGCGGGCCTACCGCCGGCCGCCGACGTCCGGCGAAGTCGATCGGCTCGCCAAATTCGTTCGTTTAGCCGAATCACAAGGCGACAGCTTCGACAAGGGCATTGAACTTGCGCTGGAGGCGATTTTGACCTCGCCCAATTTCCTGTTCCTTGTGGAGCGTGACCCCACGCCTGCTCGCGCCGGCGGCCCACCGCGAATCAGCCAGCACGAATTGGCCACGCGGCTTTCTTATTTCTTGTGGAGCAGCATGCCGGACGGCGAATTGTTTCAACAGGCCGGCAAGGCGACTCTGAACAAGGATGGGAATCTGGAAAACCAGATTCGGCGCATGCTGAATGACCCAAAGTCCCGGGCCCTGGTAGACAACTTTGCGGGGCAGTGGCTCCAGCTGCGGAACCTGAAGAGTTTCACGCCGGACCCCAAACGCTTTCCAAGCTTTGACGAGTCCTTGCGTGCCGCCATGCTGCAGGAGACCGAGGAATTCTTCGCCTCGGTGATTAGGGAAGACCGCAGTATCCTCGACTTCCTGGATGCCGACTTCACCTTTGTGAATGAACGCCTGGCCAAGCACTACGGCATTCCGGGTATTCACGGCAGCCGGTTCCAGCGCGTTGCTCTCACGGGCGATCAGCGCGGCGGCATCCTGTCGCAGGCAAGCATCCTGGCCGAGACATCGAACCCGACTCGAACCTCTCCCGTCAAAAGAGGCAAGTGGGTGCTGGAAAACATCCTGGGCACGCCGCCTCCACCACCACCGCCGGGGGCAGGCGCGCTCAACGAATCCAAGGCGTCCGACCCGTCCGCATCCTTGCGCAAGCTCATGGAACAGCATCGCGCTAACCCAGATTGCGCCAGCTGCCATGCGCGCATGGATCCGTTGGGCTTTGGTCTGGAGAACTACGACGCGATCGGCGCTTGGCGCGACCGGGAGGGCGGCTCGCCGATCGACGCTTCCGGCGTTTTGCCCGGCGGCCAAACATTCAACGGCCCTCGCCAGCTCAAGGCCATTCTCATGAGCAAGCAGGGAGCATTCGCCCGCTGCCTGGCGGAAAAGATGCTGACCTACGCCCTGGGCCGGGGCCTGGAACATTACGACCGCTGCGCCGTGGACAAGATCTGCGACCAAGTCGCCCGCGATCACTATAAATTCTCCAGCCTGGTTGTGGCCATCGTCCAAAGCGATCCCTTCCAGATGCGGAGAAGCAAAGAGGGGCAATGATGGGCGAGCACTTGCGCATCTCTCGACGAACAGTCTTGAAGGGACTAGGAACAGCGATCGCGCTGCCGATGCTTGAAGCGATGGCACCCGTCGTGAGTATTGCCGGGCAGGTGCGGAAGGCTCCCCCTCTGCGCATGGCATTCATTTACATTCCCAATGGCATCCACATGCCGACGTGGACCCCTGGCGCATTGGGGAGCAAGTTCGTCTTGCCGGAAACGCTCGAGCCCTTGAAACCTGTGCAGGACGATCTGCTGGTCTTGAGCGGTCTGACGCTGGACAAGGCTCGGGCACACGGCGACGGCCCGGGAGACCACGCCCGCGCCATGACGGCGTTTTTGACCGGACGGCAGCCGCGCAAGACTCACGGCGCGGACATCCGCGCTGGCGTCTCCGCCGACCAGGTCGCTGCCGAGCACGTAGGCAAGTTGACGCGCTTCCCCTCCCTGGAACTGGGTTGCGACCGCGGCCTGAACTCGGGCAATTGCGATTCCGGCTATAGCTGCGCATACTCGGCCAACATATCCTGGCGTGCCGATTCGAGTCCGATGGCCATGGAGGTCAATCCGCGCCTGGTCTTCGAGAGGTTGTTCGGCAATGACCATCTGGGGGAGACCAATGCCAGTCGGGCGAAGCGAGATCGTTACCAATTGAGCGTCCTCGACTTCGTGATGGAGGATGCGCTGCGCCTGAAGACCAAGCTCGGCACGCCGGACCAACGCAAGCTGGACGAATACCTGACCGGCGTGCGCGAGCTGGAAGTGCGCATCAACCGGGCGGACGCGCCGGCGGCCAAGGCTCCAGGGACCATTACCAGGCCGCCCGGCATGCCCGCCGATTACCGGGAACACGTGCGCTTGCTCTGCGATTTGCTGGTCCTCGCTTACCAGGGCGATTTGACGCGCGTAGCTACGTTCGTCTTCGCCAACGACGGCAGCAACCGGCCTTACCCGTTCCTCGGCGTGCCCGACGGCCATCACGACCTGTCGCACCATCGGGGGATGAAGGACAAGCAAGCAAAGCTGCAAAAAATCAATCACTTCCACATTTCGCAGCTGGCGTACTTGCTGCAGAAGATGCAAGCCATCCGCGAAGCCGAAGGGAACTTACTCGGCAACTCGATGGTTGTGTATGGCAGCGGCATCAGCGACGGCAATGCGCATAACCACGACGACCTGCCGATCCTCCTGGCAGGCGGCGGCCGCGGCAAAATCAAGGGTGGTCGCCACATCCGCTATCCGAAGGAAACGCCCCTCACCAACCTTTATCTGGGGATGCTGGATCGCATGGGGGTTCCCGTCAAATCCTTTGGTGACAGTACCGGCCGGCTGGAATCACTCTCCTGAGCGCTCTGGATTTCTTCTAGGGCACTCCTGCGGATGAGGATGCTTCCTCGGACACGGATTCAGCGATATCCGACTCCTCGGTCGCAGATTTCGGCTCGATCACGCGCATCGATCGCCATTTCCCGGCGCGAAAACGGAGCAAGAATGTAAATCCCAAGGCTATGACATAAGCGCTGGCGAACGCCCACGGAAAGTAGAGGCCCCAGCCGAAATACCAGGCGGCCCAGGTGGGGAACACCATGATGGGCCAGGCCAGGGCCAGCGCGACCATGGTCACGAAACGTGTGTCGCCGGCCCCGCGCAGGGCGAACGAAAAAATGATGTTCATGCTGTCGAAGAGCGAATACAGGGCGACGAAACGCAACAGAAATGGAACGAGCTGCGCCACCTCGGCGCCCGCCGGGTCGCTGTCGTTGCGGAAGAAGAACAAGAACGCGTCGGGGATCAGCAGGAAGAGCATTGCGATGGCTCCCATAAATAGCCAGGCAAGCTGAAAGCCCGTCCAGGTTGAACGCTCCGCGACCTCGGGGCGATCCTGGCCCAGGCGTTGGCCGACAAGCACCGAGACACCCTGACCCATACCTAGCATCGGCAGGACTGCCACCATATTGATCGTGAACGCGATATTCGTGGCGGCGAGTTGGATCTCGCCGAGTCGGCCGACCAGGAAGATAAAAACCGTGAACGCCAGGATGTCGAGCATCCATTGAACGCCGCTGGGAACGCCGAACCGCATGAGCCGGCGAAACAGGTCGGCGTCGAACCTCCAGCCCGTCATGGTCGCAAACTCTTTCCGATAGCGCGGCCGCAGCAACAGAGCGAGAGACAGGATCGCCGACACGCTCGAGCCGATCACGGTTGCCCAGCCGGCCCCAGCAATGCCCAGGGCCGGCAGCCCCCAGTGGCCTGAGATCCAGCCGTAGGCCAGTACGGCATTGACTCCCATTCCCACCGCGTCGATCAGAAGGACTGTCCAGCTAGCCCCCCGGCCTGCAAAGAAGCTGTTGGCGGATGCCACGATCAGCGCCGGCAGCGCCGCAAAACAAAGGCACTGGAAATAGGTCACTTCCAGTTCTTGCACGGCAGGATGGTGCCCGCCCAGGCGCATCATCGGACCCGCCAGCGGCCGCAGTGCCAAGAAGAGCATTCCGGTAGCGATGCTGAAATACAGCGATTGCCAAATGACCGGACCGACGCGTTCCGGACGGCCGGCGCCGATGTACTGCGCAACGAATGCCGTCGCATAATTGGCAGTGTTCTGCAGCAGAAAGAAAATAGTCCAGTAGATCGCGCCGGCCGGCACGGCGGCGGCGACCGATTCACTGCTGGCCTGACTGAGCAGGGCGCGGTCGATCGTGATCTGCAGCGTCATGAAGCTGCTGCTGAGAATGAATGGGATCGCCAGCCGCAGCAGTTCCTTGCCGCCGCCTTCCTGCGACCATCTTTCGATCAATTTCACGGGCCGCTCCTTCTCCTGGCAGCTTCATTGCCGTGCCTTCCCGGGGGCGATTGCGCACTGCCTCCCCTGTACACGTTGTAGGAGATGGACAGCAACAGTTCCAAGAGGTTCGCGGCTAGGATAGCATGCCATTCTTGCGGCAAAGAGATATTCTCATGTGTGAACGGAGTGTGGGTACTCCGGCGGCAGAGATCCGTTGCGCATTCCCGATTCTGTTGGTACGTTTTTCGTTTAACCGCGAGCCAGCGGCGAGCGCGTGAACAGACAGGATCCGGTCCCCTTCTGTTGACGCGCTCCCCTTCGGGTCGCGGTTAAACGATTTTTCGGACACTGCAGAAAGCGCGTGAACAGACAGGATCCGGTCCCCTTCTGTTGACGCGCTCCCCTTCGGGTCGCGGTTAAACGATTTTTCGGACACTGCAGAAACGGAAATGCACGCTGAGATCCGTTGCAAATGGCCGGCAATCGCGTAAATTAGAAGACAGAATCGCGTTGACCTTGAGCCACGGTCGGCGCTGAAGAAGTGCTGAATCTTAAGGCTCCACGCCGGTTTCCGCTTCTCTGTCCTATCATCGGACCGTGAGGCCCAGAAACCCCTAAAACTCGGACCGTCGCGCAGTCCGCGCCAAAGGGTTCCTGTATGGCCGAATGCCTTCCCCTTCCTTTCCATTCTCGCCGTCGAACCTGGCTGCGGATTTTCGCCGGTCGGCTTTCTGTTTGCCCCGGGCGGGGAGAGTATTCCTTGGGAAAGTTCCGCTTTCCAGCAGTCGTGAGGTAAGCCATGAGTTCCAGCGCCGGCGATAACGATTTTTCGGACGATCTATTTGCCAGCACGCGCATGTCGTTTGGCGATCACGTCGAAGTCCTGCGCAAGCATCTGATACGGGCCATCATTGGATTCGTCATTGCCTTGCTCTTCAGTCTGTTGTTGGGCAAGCCGTTGGTTGAATTCATAAGCCATCCAGTGGAAGTCGCACTCGGGAGATTTTACGACCGCCGCGTGGCCGAAAAGTCCAAGGAACTCGACGCAGGGCAAAACGACAAGCTGACCGAGGCCAACAAACCAAGAGAAATGGATGTCCAAATTCAGCGCACACAACTTGCCAAGGTGCTCGGGTTGAAGGAACCTGTCGCAGATGGCGAGGAATGGGCGGATTTGAAATTGCGCATCAAACCCGTGCAACTGGCCATCAACCTCGACACTGCGCAACGACAGGTTACCCGCCCAGCTACTCTGCAAACACTGACGGTAACCGAGGCGTTTGTCGTCTATTTCAAGGTATCGATGTATTGCGGCGTTGTGCTGGCCAGCCCGTGGATCTTTTACCAAATTTGGATGTTCGTGGCGGCTGGTCTCTATCCAAATGAGCGACGCTATGTAAACGTCTATCTGCCGTTCAGTCTTGGCCTGTTCTTGATCGGCGTGCTGATGTGCGAGTTTGTCGTATTGCCCAAGGCGATCGAGTACTTGCTCAGCTTCAATGAATGGATGGGGCTGGAGCCAAACCTCCGGCTCAGCGATTGGCTCAGCTTCGCCATCGCCACGCCGCTCATGTTCGGCGTGGCTTTTCAGACACCGCTCGTCATGCTTTTCTTGAATCGCCTGGGGATCCTCGACGTGGCGGCCTACGTCAAGCATCGTCGCATCGCACTATTCGGGCTGGCCTGCGTGGCCGTTATCCTGTCGGCTTCTCCCGATGCGATCAGCTATCTATCGCTGGTCATTCCGATGTGGTGCCTTTATGAATTCGGCATCCTGTTGTGCCGCTTCATGCCCAAGCCGGCCAGAGATATCGATGTCCCGGAATCGGAAGAGATGGTGGAAGTCTAGCTACCCAAGTTCCCGAAACCTTTATGTTGTTCCAGGGGCACGGCCGTCGTAGACTGAGTGTGTTCGAGTGCGCAGCAGCCGAACGCGTTGCTCGGGCCGGATTCGAGCAAGGTTCCTGTGTCCTGGTTCCCTTGGGCCACCCGATCAGAGGATGATTCCATGTCGCTTCAGCGTCGCACCGTTGTTTTGGCGGTTCTCGCCATGTTCCTGGCGGTCGGCTGTGCCCAGACTGGCACGCAGCCGAACAAGATTGCCGCCAAAGCCCCAGGGCAGGTCATCAAGATCAATCCCGGACCCAAGGTCCAGGAGGAGGCCCAGACCGCTTTGATCAAGGCCAAGGCGGGCGACACGCTCGAGTTCGGCGCCGGCACCTACGACTTCACGCAGAGCCTCTCTCTGGCCGTCGACAACGTCACGTTGCGCGGGCAGGGCATCGACAAGACTATCCTTTCTTTCAAGAAGCAGGACTCGGGCAAGGAAGGACTTCTGGTGACCCGCGGCAAGTTCCTCATTGAAGACTTGACCATCGAGGACTCGAAGGGCGATGCGATCAAGGTCAACGACGCCGAGGGCGTGACTTTCCGCCGGGTGCGCGCACGCTGGACCGGCGGGGCCAAGGAATCGAACGGGGCCTACGGCGTCTATCCTGTGCAATGCAAGAACGTGCTCGTCGAGGAGTGCGTGGTCATAGGCGCGTCCGACGCGGGCATTTATGTCGGTCAGTCGCAAAATGTGGTCGTGCGCAAGTGCCGGGCGGAAGAGAACGTGGCCGGCATCGAGATCGAGAACTGCATCGACGCGGATGTCTACGAGAACGTGGCCACCAATAACGCCGGCGGTCTTCTCGTGTTCGATCTCCCCGGCTTGATCGTGAAGAACGGCAAGCGCGTGCGCGTACACGACAACCAGGTGTTCGCGAACAACCACGCGAACTTTGCACCCAAGGGCAACATGGTAGCAGACGTCGCGCCGGGCACGGGCATGATGGTCATGGCGACGGATCAGGTCGAACTGCTGAAGAATACGATCAAAGACAACAACAGCTACAGCCTGTTGATCGTGAGCTTCTTGATCACCGGCCGGCCCATGGACGACAAGCAGTACGATCCATACCCCGAGGCTGTCTACGTGCATGATAACACCATCAGCGGCGGCGGGACCAAGCCGAGCGGTGAACGCGCTACGATGCTGGCTGCTTTGCTGGGGTCGCCCTTACCCGACATTATCTACGACGGCATCCTCAATCCGGGCAAGCTGGTCAACGGCAAATTGCCTCCCAACCAGGGCGTTTATGTGAAAAACAATGGTTCCGCCACGTTCGCCAACCTCCACTGGGACCAGCTCGATGAGAAAGCCTCGATCGCCAGCAACAAGGCGAAAATCGACCGCGATATTTCCAAGTACCAGGGCGAGCTTCCTGCACTTCCAGGAATCACGCTGACGGAAACACCTTGACCCAGGTCCCGAGCGGTGAGCGTCAGCGCCCTGAGCAATCCCTCAAGGGAAAGGCTACGTCCCCCGCTTGGGTAATTGCGAGCAGATCGCATGCTTAGGCTTGCCGGCTGGTTCCTCCTGGGAGTTTTCGGTTGCACCGTGCTTGGCTGCGGAAGGCACGATCCAGGGCGAATCTCACTTCAGGCCGACGCCGAGCCGCCGGAAAAGCTGTCGGACTACGGTCTCTTTCAGGGCAATGGTTCAACGCAGGAGCCCGCCAAGGGGGTCGTGCCTTACGACATCCGCACCCCTCTTTTTTCCGATTACGCGACCAAGTATCGCTTCGTTTGGATGCCAACTGGTACCAAGGCCCAGTACCACGAGGCCGAAGTGTTCGATTTTCCCGTCGGCACGATCTTCGTGAAGACGTTCGCCTATCCCCACGACCTTACGGATATGTCGAAGGGCCAACGCCTCATCGAAACCCGCTTGTTGATCCATCGCCCAACAGGATGGATCGGCCTTCCCTACATCTGGAACGACGCCCAGAACGAGGCGGTCCTCAAGATCGTAGGCGGCACCACCGAGGTTAGCTGGATCCACACGGATGGCCTGGAGCGCACGCTCTCTTACATTGTCCCCAACGTCAATCAGTGCCTGGGATGCCACGAAAACAGGAAGGTGATGCGTCCAATTGGCCCCAAGGCTCGGAATCTCAACAAGGATTTCGCCTATGGGGCAGGGACGGAAAACCAGCTCGCGCACTGGACGAGGATTGGCGACCTGGAAGGCGCGCCAGCGGCGGAACAAGCGCCTCAGCTTGCGGTCTGGAACGACCCGGCCACGGGCACGCTCGATCAGCGCGCGCGTGCCTGGTTGGAGAGTAATTGCGCTCACTGCCACAACCCCAACGGGCCGGCGCGCACGTCCGGCCTCGATCTCCTCTCCTCGCAGTCTGCTCCCTATAAGGTGGGAATCTGGAAAACGCCCATTGCCGCCGGTCGCGGCGGCGGCGGGCGCTCCTACGACGTTGTGCCGGGCATGCCCGAGGCATCGATCCTCATGTACCGGATCGAATCCACGGAGCCGGGCGTGATGATGCCCGAGTTGTCCCGCCGCCTGGTGGACCGGGAGGGTGTGGCCCTGGTCCGCGAATGGATTGCCAGCATGCACGATTCGCGCGCGCAGACCAAGAATCCTTGACCCACATTGCTCAGATGGACGGCGGCTTTCAGCATGAGAACTGCGCCCCGGCCCTTATCCTGTCTTCGATGGCTCACTTACGAGCGATTGAAGGCGCGGCCAATCGGCAATCGCTCCCAAGTTGAGTAACAAGATCGGAATTGCGGTTACGAGTCCGGCAGGTAGCATCGTGGCGTGGAAGGCGACGATGCCAATGCTGACCGGCAGTTGCAGCAGCCCACCCAGAAACCGCGTGCGCGGAATCAACAACAATAAGCCGACCACGACGTGGCTGAAGGCAACTGCCTTCATCAGGCCGCCGTCGCGCATAGCTTGGAGAAGTTGGTCGCCTGCCGAGCCATCGCCGGGGGGTAACGCAAACAGGTGGAGAAAATAATTGCCTCCGAATACCAGGAGCGGGAGTGCCAGAAGAACTGCCGAGATGATTCTGACGATTTTCATATGCTTACCCCGGATCGATGAAGGGCATATCCCAATTGCATTAGGTGGGCTTCATAACCTTCCCAAGCAGTTATGCAAGCGATCGAGGAGAAATGCGCTCAATTTCCGTTCCTTACCAAAGCACTTCCAACCCTGCCGTCTGCCGGATTCGGCGATAGACGGCGAGCACCTGATGGGCGGTCTGCACGGTGGGTTCCAGGGTAATCGAGATATGCCGGCCGCCAGTTGATTGCCTGACCTTGAACGGTGGGTCAATTTCTTGTGCAAGTTCGTCACGGACGGCGGCCACAACACGAGCCACAAACCCGTTATCCACCAGGCCGATCACCTTGAAAAGGTAGGGTCCAGGGAATTCGTGGGTGTTCTCCAGTAGCTCGATGGCCGGAAGATCATCCATTACCTTACCTCCTCTCACGCCGGATTTGGTTATTCTGGGTGCATCGATTGACGGTAATGCGCAAAATGGGAAACTTGCCGAGTCGATTGTACCGGCAAATTCATAAAAGTTTCGCCATTTCCTTCGACGCTCCCTCATACTATAATATGACACTTCCCTGGTGTTCCGTTTTGCCGCCAGGAACAACCTCCCGGGGAAGAGGAAGAGCCCCCTTCCAGGATTTCAACTCTCCACTCGCCCTCGTGTTTGGAGTTCGTTGAGGAAGGCCCCGATCCCGGGGGAGAGGATTCTTTGTCGTTGGTAGGCGGTAGACAAGCGGAGGCTGGAAAACGGTTTCCAGCCGGCCGCCGTTTTCATTTTCCGGAGGGGCAGGTTGTGGGGCAGTTGCCGCCAGCCGGCCATTGATCATGCTCGACAGATTGCGCAATATCGGCATCATCGCTCACGTAGACGCGGGCAAGACCACGCTGACGGAGCGCATCCTCTACTTCGGCGGGTCCAAGCACAAGGCCGGCGACGTGGATGACGGCAACACCACGACCGACTACGACCCGCTCGAAGCCGAGAAGGGCATCACCATCCAGAGTGCCGCCGTGAGCGTCGACTGGAACGATATGCAGATTACGCTGATCGATACGCCCGGCCACGTCGACTTCACGGCAGAGGTCGAACGCAGCCTGCGCGTGCTCGATGGCGCGGTGGGCGTGTTCTGCGCCGTGGGCGGCGTCGAAGTGCAGAGCGAGACGGTCTGGCACCAGGCCAACCGCCATCACGTGCCGCGCATTGCCTTCGTCAACAAGCTGGACCGCAGCGGTGCCGATTTCTACGGCTGCGTCGAGCAGATCCGGCAGAAGTTCAGCGTCGAGCCGGCCGTCTGTGCGATCCCCGCCGGCCAATCGTCCTCCTTCACGGGCGTGATCGACCTGATCCGCATGCAGATGTGCGCCGAGGATGCCAATGACCCGACGCACATGCGCTTTTCCTGGGTGGACATCCCGGCCGAGTACCACGCCGAGGCGCAGGTGTGGCGCGAGCACCTCCTCGAAGCCGCTTCGCACGGCTGCGACACGCTCCTGGAGTACATCATCGAAGGCAAGCCCATCAGCGAACCAATGCTCCACAAGGCCTTGCGCCAGGGTGCATTGACAGGCAAGATCGTGCCGGTCCTCTGTGGGTCGGCGAAAGAATATCACGGCGTGCGCATGCTGCTTGACGCAGTGACGGCCTACCTGCCTTCACCCAAGGATCGACCGCCGGTGGAGGGCATCGTACCGAAAACCAAGGAACGCAAGGAACGCGGCCCCGATGCCAGCGAACCGTTCGCGGCGCTGGCCTTCAAGACGCTCAGCGAGCAGCACGGCGACCTGGTGTTTCTGCGCATCTACTCGGGCGAGCTTACGCCCGGCATGACCGTGATGAATACGGTCGTCGGCAAAACGGAGCGCATCAGCCACATTTATCGCCTGATGGGCGCGCGCCGCGATCGACTCGAGGTGGCCGGGCCTGGAGAAATCGTCGCGGTCATGGGCCTGCGGCAAACTTACACGGGAAACACGCTCTGCGATCGAGAACAGCCTGTGCTCCTGGAAGAGATCCGCTTCCCCGAGCCCGTTATTTCGCAGGCAATCGAGCCCGCCAAGAATGTCGATGAGACCAAGCTTGCCGACGCTCTCGGCAAAATGGTGCGCGACGACCCGACTTTGAAGACACGCGTCGATCCGGAGACCAACCAGCTCATTCTGAGCGGCATGGGTGAGCTGCATTTGGAGGTCGCGATTCACAAACTGATGCGCGACCACAAGGTCCAGGTGACGCCAGGCAAGCCCATGGTTTCTTACCGGCAGACGCTGGCGAAAACGGTCCAGTTCGAGTACCGCTACATCAAGCAGTCGGGTGGCCGCGGCAAATACGCCGTCATTGAAATGATCTTCGAGCGCCTCAGCAAGGATCAGCTCGACGAGTGGACGACCTATCAGGAAGAGCACGAAGAGAAGCCCGATCCGAACGGGCTCTATTTCGTCGACCAGATCGTCAGCGGAGCGGTGCCGGGGGAATACATTCCGTCCGTCGAGTACGGCTTCCGACAGGCGTGCAAGAAGGGAGCCAAGTATGGTTTCCCCTGCGTCGACATCCAGGCCACGCTTGTGGACGGCAAATCACACGATGTTGATAGCTCACAACAGGCATTCGAATCGTGCGCCGTGGAATGCTTCCGCGAAGCGCAGCTCCGCGCGGGGCTGGTTCTTCTGGAGCCGATCATGAACGTCGTGGTCAATGCTCCGGGGCAGTACCTCGGCGACCTGACGCGCGACGTAAGCCGGCGCCGCGGCGAGATTCTCGACTCCATGCTCGACAAGGGCCGCTGCCAGCTCCACGCGTACGTGCCGTTGGCCGAGCTGTTCGGTTACACTAGCGAGCTGCGCAACTTCACGAGCGGCACTGCCTCGTTCACAATGGAGCCCAGCCATTACGCTCCGGTCAAGGAAGAGTTGGCCGATTTGCGCGAAGCGAGTTGAGCTTGGCTTGGATCGTTATAGGCCAAGCGTTAGCTTGGCGCACTTCCATAGATCTTGGATCGGTGTGGGCCAAGCTAGTAGCTTGGCCCACATTTTGTGCGAAGGAATTGACGGTACAGGTAAGCAGGTTTTGCAAAGCGAGCATTGATGGCAGCGCCGGTGAATGTTGGACTTCAGATTCAGCTTTGGCTGAACCTTGGAGGCGAGGGTGAGAGGCCAAATTGCATCAACCAGCAACCTCCCTGGGTTGATCTGTCCAATATCATTTCAAGAAATGGGCAACCGTTGCGGTCACTGACAAGTGCGGGAGTGCCGGCGCTTTTTTGCGACAATACGTCGCTGGTTTTTCCCGATTCGATAGTAGATACTGTAATCACCAATGGCGTTCCTATAGACCGAGCGACCTGGTTGGGACCGGGGGTCTCCTCCCAGGAAATTAAACGTGTCCTAAAGTCTGGCGGCCCTTGGTACGATAATGGGATACTCGTATATCAGAAGCCATAAACATGTTTCACGAGCTTCTAGACAACCCGAAAGGCAACGAACCGGGACCGTTGCAATCAAACGCGCACAGGCTCTTCCCATCAGTAGTCAAGAAAAGTCACTTTGAACGACGGCTGCCCAGTGACCCCGTTCCCAGCGATGGAAAATACATCATACTCGGAATCGCAACCTATTCACCCGAGGAATTGCAGCTTCTTGATGACGTGGAGGCTGCTCATCAGCATTGGGATAAGGCGTCCAAGGTCGTCGTTTTTGATGTCATGGAATGCAGGGACATGAACGACATGAGGGGGTACGTGCCGCCTTTAGGGGTGGTGGTCCAAACACCTGTCGTAGCCTTCTGGGACGGTGGAAAACTGGTTGAGTCACAGACTGGATTGCGCATGACGCGCGAGCTTCTTCAGAATCGCGGGCTTCTTCGATAGCCACCGCCGCCCTTAACTGGACGGAGATCTTGTGGCCCAAGCTAAAGCTTGGGCTACCTAATCTGGCAAGCCACCAACCGGCGTCATTTCTTCTTCGGCTCCTCCGGGGGCAGTTCCATGTCCTTGGCGGTGATGGAAATCGGCGCGCCTTTCTCCGGCACCTCGATATGGGCCGTCCAGAGAATGCCATTCACGACGACCTGGCGAAAAGGCTTTTCGCCCAAATTATCGTGGAAATGGCCGCCGACGAAGCCGAACGAGCGGCCGCCGTCCGAGTTAGGCCGTTCGTATACCCAGCCAATCGGATACTCCGTGCCTTTGATCACCGTGGTCATCACGGCTTTGGCTTCCGGCAGGAAGCGAAGCTTGAAATAGTATTCTTCGCGCAGGTCGAAATCCTTCCAACCGCGGCAGATCGGATGCGTGGGATCGGCCTGGTGCAGCTTGGAAGTTTGTATCAGGTATTGCGAAAAGCCGTCGCGTTCGGCATTGAACCAGGCGCCCATCGTGTGCAGCCACTCCTCGCCTTCCGGCGTTTCCGCGCCGGTGCCCCAATGAATCGCGGTGATGCCCACGCCCTTTTTCAGCATCTCTTCCGCCTGCCGGCGTTGCGGTCCGCGGAAGAGCACCGTCCCACCCAGGCGCGTATGCAGGACGAGCGCATTCACATCTTTGAGGACTTGCGGGTCGCTCGGCCAGCCGTTGGAGACGACGGTCTCAACCCCATCGGTCTCGCGCAAGCATTTTGCCAAAAGGTCGCAGTCGCTGATGTAGGTGTGCGTGTTGCGAGCATGGTCGAGGTCTTTGCCGATCAGCAGGATTTTGGTTTTCTTGTCGGCCGCTAGAAGTGCGCTGGACGCGAGGAACCAGGCGGCGAGCGTCAAAAGTAGATTGCGAGGCATGTCCGCTTCTCCCGAAGGTAGGATTTTGCATCAGGTCTTGCCCAGCCGGACGCCCTCAAAGGGTGTCTGTGTCTAGGCCATTGGGCGAGGTTACTTTCTCGGCGGCGCAATTTCAACGATTTTCCAATTCGCTTTGCAATCGCGCCGGGCGCAGGAATGCAGCCCCGCCACAGCTTACACCTGGCCGCTGCCTTGAAGCCACGCACTCTTGCATTGGGGAGCACTTTTCGTACTGTGTCCGTCTGGGGAAAAGTCGGTCTAGCAACTTCTGCACATGACGTTTCGTTGCTACAGGAGTAATGCCATGCGTTATGCACTGCTGATCGTTGTTGTAACTTGTGGATGGACAGGCCGCACGGCCCTGCTCGCTGCCGAGCCGACCCCGGAATCGCGCAGCCGGGAAGCCCTGGTACAGCCCAGCGCGGCCGACGATGGCCAGAAGAGCGATTCCAAGGGAGATGAGAAGAGCGGCGACAAAAAGGATAAGGAGAAGAAGGTGATCACTACGAAATCGGGCCTGAAATACGAGGAGCTCAAGGAGGGAACCGGCGAGGAGGCCAAGGCCGGCCAAACCGTCGAGGTGCATTACACTGGTTGGCTGACGGACGGCAAGAAATTCGACAGCAGCGTTGATCGGAACAGACCTTTTAGCTTCAAACTGGGCGCCGGTAAGGTCATCAAGGGTTGGGACGAAGGCATCGCCGGCATCAAGGTAGGCGGCAAGCGAAAGCTCTGGATCCCCGCGGATTTGGCCTATGGCAAAAGAGGATACCCCGGTGCGATTCCGCCCGACGCCGAACTGATCTTCGAGGTGGAGCTGCTCCGCATCCGCTAAGAAAATCTTCCGCGCGAAAAGAAGGATAGGTTTCATCGAGCGGACAAGGACTCGCGGCACCTGTCCTGTGCATGCGGCGCGTCGCATGACTCAGGCCGTACCCGAAATCTGCAAATCTTCTCGCGTAAATCGCGGAATATGCTGCCAAACGAGGGCAGAATACTTTGCGGCCACAAGAACGCGGCGCGAGCGCCGGTGCACTGGGGGCGCCTCCCGTTTTGCGCGACTGGCGCGCCGCTTTAAATCGCTCCACTCACCGTATTCGTGTGCACTTCTCCCAACCGTTGCAGGCTGTCCGTCATGGGTGAAAAAGCGTATTTTCTCAGCCGCCCTTGGCCATTGCCGCGTTGACATGCTATGCGCGCAAACGTAGACTTCCCGAGGTTCTTGAGCGCTTCCCGGACCGACGGGGCAGAATTTTCCAGTGCTCGGTGGCACAGGCCCTACGACCCTTAAAGTCGCTACTTCTGGCACAATAGGTTGTTTTCATGCCGTTCACCGACATTTCCTGGCGTCTATTTCGACCCGAAGAGGGCTTCTATACTTCCGAGGTCCAGACCCCGGAGCGGCTGCCGATTCGGACGTTCCTGCCGACAGGCTACGAGCCGAATTATGCCTATCCCTTGCTGGTCTTCTTTCATGGCCACGGCGGCAATGAGGAGCAAATCCTGCGGCTAGCGCCACGGCTGAGCCGGCGGAACTTCATTTGCATCGGTTTGCGCGGCACGCAGATGCTGGGCCAGCGTGCGGACGGTACGCAGGCATACACCTGGGGCAGCGATGGCAAGTTCGATGCTGCCACGGAAGATTACCTGTTCCGCGCCATCGAACAGACTCGGCGAAACTATCACGTGCATTCCGAACGCATTTACCTGGCAGGTTTCTGCGAAGGTGCGACTCTCGCCTTTCGCGTGGGATTGACCTTCCCCAATCGGTTTGCCGGCGTGATCTCGTTGAATGGCACGCTTCCTCCCAGCGGCACCCTTTTCCTCCGCTTGCCTGAAGTGCGCGCCCTCAACGTCTTCATCGGCCACGGCATTGCCAACGCCGTGGTTCCGCTGGCTTCCGCGCGCAACGATTTCCGCCTTCTGTATACAGCGGGCCTGCCCGTATCCATGCACACGTACCCTTCGACCCACCGGTTGCACCCGAACATGCTCCGCGATACGAATCGCTGGATCATTGACCGGTGCAATCGCTAAGTGACCGTGCGGAATTCGGCAGTAGGTCAGGTTTCCAACCTGACCGGACAGATTCGGAAATCTGTCCTACGCCGCTGCCGAATCAAGCACGGTGATATAGACCTGTCGAGGCGGGCCCTGCGGATCACAGGATAAACTTGCTCAAGTCTTCCTTTTCCAGGATCGACATGATCCGGTCGCGGACGTAGCCGCCGTCAACGACGATATGCTTGTTCTTCAGATCGGGTCCCTCATAACTTACGTCTTCCACGACGCGTTCGAGGATCGTGTGCAGCCGGCGCGCGCCGATATTCTGGGTCGTGCGGTTCACTTCGAACGCGATGTCAGCCAACGCTTCGATACCGTCCTGCGTGAATTCCAATTTCAGGCCTTCGGTCGCCAATAGCTGAGCGTATTGCTTGGTGAGAGCGTGCTTGGGCTCGGTCAAGATCCGCAGAAAATCCTCGCGTTTCAGATCGGTCAGCTCGACACGGATGGGGAAGCGGCCCTGCAGCTCCGGCATCAAGTCGGACGGCTTGGAGAGATGAAACGCCCCGGCGGCGATGAACAGGATGAAGTCCGTGCGGACCGCGCCGTAGCGGGTGTTGACCGTCGTCCCTTCCACCACGGGCAAAAGGTCGCGCTGAACACCCTGGCGAGATACGTCCGGACCATGCGTCGATTGCGGGCCGCAGATCTTATCGAGTTCGTCGATGAAGACGATGCCCTGGTTCTCGACGAGCTGGACTGCCTTTTCCGAGACCACCTGCCGGTCGATCAGGGCCTCGGTCTCCTGCTCCAGCAGGATGCGGCGTGCTTCGCGGATGGGAAGCTGGCGTTGTTGCGCCTGCTTGGGCATGATCCGCTCGAACATGTTTTGAAAGTCGACGTCCATCTGCTCCATGCCCAGATTGGAGAAGATCTGGACAGGCACGGCTTTCTGTTCCACATTGAGCTCGACCGGCCGATCTTCCAGTTCTCCAGCGTCCAAGCGGGCGCGCATTTTGTCCCGGGTGCGCTGGTGGCGCTCGTTCTCCTCCGCGTTATCGGGCTCCCAGTTATTCGATTGGGGCACGAGCAGGTCCAAAAGGCGGTCGTTGACGCGCTCCTTCGCGCGGGTTTCGACCTGAGTCCGCTGCTCCTGCTTGACCATGCCAATGGCCATCTCGGTCAGATCGCGAATCATGCTCTCCACGTCGCGGCCGTGGTAGCCGACCTCGGTGTACTTCGTGGCCTCGATTTTGAGGAACGGCGCGCCCACGAGCTGCGCCAGCCGCCGGGCGATTTCGGTTTTGCCCACGCCCGTCGGCCCGATCATGATGATGTTCTTGGGCGTGACGTCTTTGCGCAGCTCATCCGGCAATTGCTGGCGACGCCAGCGGTTGCGAATGGCCACCGCCACCGCGCGCTTGGCGGCATCCTGGCCCACGATGTATCGGTCCAGCTCCTGGACGATTTGCCGCGGAGTCAATTCCTCAGCCACAGCGTATCTCCTCAAAAGTCGAAGTGAGAGAGCGTGTTGAAAAAGGGGTCAGACCCCTTGAGTTCTGCAGAGCCTGGTGCCTCAGAAATGGGCGGAGTGCCTCGATTCTTCAGAGGGTCTGACCCCTTTTTCAACACCATCTCAAATCAATTCTTCCACTTCGATATTTCGATTGGTGTAGATGCACAAGTCCGCCGCAATTTCCAGTGCGGCACGGACAATCTCCGCGGCGCTGAGAGACGAATGCATCAGCAGCGCGCGGGCGGCTGCCTGTGCATAGGGTCCCCCCGAGCCGATCGCGGCAATGCCGTCGGTTGGCTGGATCACGTCGCCGGTGCCGCTGAGCAACAGCAGATTGTCGCGGTCGACCGTGATCATCATCGCTTCCAGCCGGCGCAAGTTGCGATCCATGCGCCAGTCCTTGGCCAGCTCCGTCGCGGCGCGGGGCACGCTGCCCTGAAAGTCTTTCAGCTTGGCTTCGAAGCGCTCCAGCAGAGCAAAAGCGTCGGCGGACGCGCCCGCGAACCCGACCAGCACCCTGCCGTTCTGCAGTTTGCGGATTTTGTGGGCATCACTTTTCATGACTACGTTGCCCAGCGTCACCTGGCCGTCGCCGCCGAGAGCAACGCGATCGTCGCGGTGCACTGCCAATATCGTCGTGGAGCGGATGCGCGAATTGGTGCCCGACCTATTCCTTGCCATATCGCTTCCCCGGCCAGTTAATTTTGTAGCATGTATTTACAAGACACTCGTTCAGTACGTTCTCGTTCCCTTTTTTTCGGCACTCCTGATAACATAATGATAGAGAAGCGCTTCCGTCCGTCACAGTGGCCGATGGGATCCGTTTTTAGGAGATCGACTCCCATGTCATGTTTCGCTCGCTGGACCCTGCTTCCAGCGCTATTGATCGTCGGGCTCCTGGCAACCGGCCGGGCGGCCGCCGCGGTTCCTCAAGTCAATGATGCGGCCCACTTATTCTTCAGCGAGGACGCAATCCGGAAGGCCGACGCAGAAATCAAGGAGATCAAACGCCAGCACAAGCTGGATTTGTTGATCGACGTACTACCTACGGTCCCGGCAGAAGACGAAGCAGAGGCAAACAGCAAGGACCGTGAGCTGAAGGACAATTTTTATAAAAAGTGGGCCCGGCGACGAGCTGAGGAAGCTGGCGTCAACGGCGTCTATGTCCTGATCACCAAGAAGCCATCACATCTCATTGTTGAGGTGGGAAACAAGACAGGCAAGCGCGCCTTTTCCCTTGCGGATGGGGAAAAGCTACAATCGATGCTGCTCCGGAAGTTCCGTGACGAGAAATTCGACGAAGGTTTGCTGGAAGGAGTCGATTACGTTCGCAAGACGATCGATGCCGATCTGGCACGAACTTCAGGAGCGCCTTCAGGACCGGTCCAAGCGCCACAGGTGCCCGTTGTAGGCCGCGGTGGATGGACCCTCGGCGGATTGATTTGCGTCGGCCTGGTCATCGTGCTTGTAATCTGGTTGGTCTCGGCCCTCGTCCGCGCGATGACAGGCGGTGGCGGCAGGTACGTCGGAGGACCGGGCGGCGGCTACGGTGGTGGTGGTTACGGCGGTGGCGGTGGTGGTTACGGCGGAGGGGGTGGCGGGTTCATGAGTTCCATGATTGGCGGGTTGTTTGGGGCCGCTGCCGGTAGCTGGATGTATGACCGCTTTTTCCGTGGGGACTCGTCTTCAGCCGGCAGCATCGGCGGCCAAAACTACGGAAGCAATGCCGACGCGCCTGGACAAGATACGGACTACTCTTCAACAAGTGGCGGCGATTTCGGCGATAACAGCGGCCAGGGCGATGGTGGTAGCGGTGGCGGTGACTTCGGCGGTGATGCCGACACTGGCGGCGGCGGTGGAGACTTTGGCGGCGGGGGTGGTGACTTCGGTGGCGGCGGCGACTTTGGCGGCGGCGGCGATTCCGGTGGCGGTGGTGGTGGAGACTTCTAAATGACCGTGCGGGATTCGACAGTAGGTCAGGTTTCCAACCTGACCGGACGGATTAGGAAATCTGTCCTACGCCGCTGCCGAATCAAGCACGGTGATAAAGCCTCCGGTAGCGCCGCCCCTCGGGCTGCGGCGAGATCATCAAGCTGTAAGCATTCAGGCCATCCGGCGTCCATGGAGGCTCTTGTCGTGCCGAATAGTTCCGATTGTCCCTTCTGTAAAAAGCTTGCCGCGGGCGCTAAGTTGCCAGATGCCGAGGTCGTCTGGCAGTTTCCGCATTCCGTGGCAATCCTGGGCCAGTGGCAGTACTACCAAGGACACTGTGTTCTGGTTGCGCGCACGCACGCGACGGAGTTATTCAATCTCGTCGAAGTTGAACGCCACGCGTACCTCGATGAAATGTGCCAGCTGGCCCGCGCCATTGCTGCTGTTTTCAAACCGCACAAAATGAACTACGAGTTGCTGGGCAATCAGGTGCCCCACTTGCACTGGCATCTCTTTCCGCGCTCCGTGGACGATCCGCAGCGCTTGCAGGCGGTTTGGCTTGCCATCGATCGTGCGGAGCGGGACGAAGGTGAGCGCCGCCGGCTCAGCGGAGATCCGTTGCGTAGGGAAGCCACTGCTAAAAAGCTGCGCGACAAGCTCCGCGAGATCTCTCCCTAATGAGCGATCCTCTCAAGATTGGCACGCGCGGCAGCCGGCTTGCCCTTTGGCAGGCGAACTACGTGCGCCAGGCCTTGGAGCCTCTAGCGAAACCGCGCCCGGTGGTCCTGGTGGAAATCGAGACGGCCGGCGACCAAGTTCGCGATGCCCCTCTCCCTCAGATCGGCGGCGAAGGCGTGTTCACGAAGGAGATTCAGCGGGCCCTCCTGGATGGTCAGGTGGATGTGGCTGTCCACAGTCTCAAGGATTTGCCGACCGTCCCGGTTTCCGGTTTGGTGCTGGCCGCCGTGCCGGCGCGCGGACCGGTTGCAGATGTTTTCGTGTCACGGCATTATCGCCGGCTCGATGAGTTGCCGGTTGGCGCCACACTGGCGACCGGCAGTTTACGCCGTCGCGCTCAACTCTTGCATCGGCGTCCTGATTTGCAGATGATCCCTATTCGGGGCAATGTCGAAACCCGTCTGCGCAAGATGGATGAGATTGGGATCGACGGGCTGGTTCTGGCCGAGGCGGGTTTGCAGCGCCTGGGTCTGGAAGGACAGATAACGCAGCGCCTGGATGCCGCCTGGATGCTGCCAGCTGTCGGCCAGGGGGCACTAGGCATCGAATGCAGAGACGATGACCGTGCCAGCCTAAACCTGGTTGCCAGGCTGGACGAGCCAGCCAGCCGGCTAGCAGTACAGGCAGAACGCGCCCTGCTCAGGGCGCTGGGTGGCGGCTGCCAAATGTCGGTCGGGGCGGTGTGCACGGTTGCAGGGAGTACGCTGACGCTGCGGGCTGCCGTGCTCAACGAGGCCGGAACGCAGCGGATCGAGGAACAAATCCAAGGCCCCGCGGAAGAGGCAGAAAACCTGGGGCGCCAGCTTGCAGAACAGCTGCTGGCCAGGGGGGCACGCACCCTGCTGGAAGATTTGGGGCCCGCGTGATCGCCAGGCTCGCGCCAGCGCATTTGCCAGGCCGAAACTCGACCGGCAGCGGCGTCAAGTCGTCCATTATGTTTTCGGCGGAACTTTCTGTAAGACCCCATCGTCATACGCTATGGAGCAAGTAACTGGGCCGGTCAGGACTGTTGACAGTACCCTTGGCCAGATGCTAGTTTAAGTAAACAGTTTCGGTAGCGCATCCTTTCGCGGTAAAAGAAGACGCAACGATTCTCGGGCCGGTTTGCGAATACCATTCCTTTCAGACGGTGTTTGAGGGATTAGACCAAATGGCGATTCAACCTGGCGTATGGGGGATTGATCTGGGCCAATGTGCCCTGAAGGCCCTCCGGGTGGAGAATGTCGACGGTCAAGTCACAGCCACGGCTTTCGACTACGTCGAACATCCGAAGATCCTGAGTCAACCCGACGCCGACCCCGACCAGCTCACGCGCGAGGCGCTGGAGAAGTTTCTGTCCCGCAATACCATCCGTGGCGACACGGTAGTGATCAGCATCCCCGGCCAGAGCGGCCTGGCTCGGTTCGTAAAACTGCCTCCCGTCGAAGAGAAGAAAATAACGGATATCGTCCGCTTCGAGGCGAAACAGCAAATCCCGTTCAACCTCGATGAAGTGGTGTGGGACTATCAGAAGCTCGGCTCCGGTGTCGTGACCGACGGCTTCGCGATGGAGACGGAGATCGGCCTGTTCGCCATCAAGAAAGAAACTGTCAATCGCTATCTCGATCATTTCAAAGAAGCCGGCGTGGAAGTCCACATCGTGCAGATGGCCCCCCTCGCCCTGTGCAACTTCGTCTCCTACGACCTCCTCGAAACGGCCGAGGCAGGGCAGGAGGACGATGAAACCGCCGGTAAGAAGCGCTGCGTCGTCGCCCTGGACATCGGGGCCGACAATTCGAACCTGGTAATCACCGACGGCCAGCGCATCATCTGGCAGCGGCCCATCCCGCTCGGCGGCAACCACTTCACGCGTGTCTTGACGAAAGACCTGAAGCTGACGTTTGCCAAGGCGGAACATGTCAAGCGCAATGCCATCAAGTCGGCCGACCTGAAGCAGATCCTGAGTTCCTTGAAGCCGGTGCTCAACGATTTCGTCGGCGAAGTGCAGCGTTCGCTGGGTTATTTCACCAACACCCATCGCGATGCCCACGTGCAATACATGATCGGGCTGGGCAACGCCTTCCGCCTGCCCGGCCTGCAAAAGTTCCTGGGCGAAAAGCTGCAACTGGACGTTCGCAAGCTGCAGAAACTCGAACGCCTCGCAGGCGATTCGGTCGTCAGCAGCCCGGTTTACACCGAAAACGTTCTGAGTTTCGCGGTTGCCTACGGCCTCGCTCTGCAAGGCCTCAAGGTAAGCCGGCTGCACACCAACCTCTTGCCGCAGGACATTCAAGTTGAACGGACGATCCGCGCCAAGAAACCCTGGGCGGTCACGGCGGCGGCCGCGTTGCTGCTCGGTACCGGAATTCTGGCCGCGGGCTACGAGATGCAGTACCGCGCCGTCGCTTCCGCTCAGGTGAAGACTGCGATGAAGAAAGGGGACGAGGTCCAGAAGGTCCACAAAGGGTTCGAAGACAAGGTGACTGCCATCAAGGCGCAAATCGACAAGGACGGTGATGCGGTAAAGAGCATTGTCATTGGTCAGGACGAGCGCTTGAACTGGCTCCGCTTCAATCAATTCGTGAATTACGCGCTGCCGAAGCCCGACGCCTCCAATATTTCGGCAGAAGCGCGCGCTCTCTTCTGGAATAGGAAGGCGCAGGCAGCGAGCAAGCGCTTCGACGAGATGCAGAAGGGAACGGGCGGGTTCGATGGCCAGGCAGGAGATGAGGCCGAATGGCGCGACGACCTGATTCAGGCGAATGTCGAATCCGTGTATTGCATTTGGTGCCCGAATTTACCAGGCTATCTGGAAAAGCTGAAGACAGACCAGGTCGCAAGACAAGAGACCCTGAGTGAGAAGGATGCGCCAAAGGAGGACTTCAAAGACGGTTGGCTTGTCGAAGTACGCGGCTACACCTATCACCACGGCGGACTGGAATTCCTGAAAAAAGTGGTCGTTGACAACTTCGCCCGCCTCGGCGTCAAAAAAGAGGCGGCCTCGACAACGCCGGTCGTACCAGAGCCCGGGGCTGGAACACAATCTGGGGCGGTACAGCCGCCCAGCCAGGTAGGCCTTGGAGCTGTGAACCAGGTCGTCTCGGCTCCAACAACGACGCCTCCGGCCCCCCCCCAGGGAAAGGCCGAAGATGCGACCGCCTCGGCGGACGGCAAAGAGAAAATCGCAAGCGATCCCGTTTGGAATCGAGTCAGCCATGTGGTGCTCTACGACTACCTGCCGGAAGAGGATCCCGATCCCGACCATCTGTCCGTGGCGAGCACGAGCGTGGTGGACAAGCTGAACGTCGGCGAGGCCACGGAAGGATCGACGGCAGCGGCAGCGGGTGCGAGCTTCCAGCCAATAATCAGTCCCAACAACGAAGCGGGGGGACAATCGAGTAGCTTCTCTCAACAGGGAGGCGGCGCATCCCCTGGCGGTATGCAGACCGGCCTCCGAAAGCCTGGAGCCGGAGGCGTGGGCGCACTGGGAGGTAAGAGCCTGGTAGGAGGCGGAGGCGGCGCACGTGGCGACAGGAGGCCAATGATGAGCGGCGGCTCCGGCGCAACGAGCGGCAATCAAGCGGGCTCGACTTCCGCGACCGGCCCTGCCGATCCCCGCATGGCCAAGAAGGCGTCACACACGCGAACCGAGTTTGTGGTCTTGTTCATCTGGAGGGAACCCAGGCCTTCCGACCGCTTGATGCCCAAGAGCCCCCCTGGCGAACCAGGTGTGCCAAATCAGGGACCCGGGAAGGGGAGCAAGTTTCGTGGTATGGGTGGTATGAGTGGTATGAGTTTGGGTGGTCGCAATTGACGTGCGCTGCCGTAGCCCGTTACATGATCGTTTCCTCGTAGCGATTCGATCGAGAATCTCCCGTCAACCATGCCGGGAGTGGTCTCAATGTTCTCTTCGAATCGGCTGAGAGTTCATTGGTGGAAGGGTGAGTCATGGCTGTCCGAATCGATAAAGAGGTGCTGATCAAGCATCATTTTTGGATCATGCTCGGCGTGAGCGTCCTCTTGCTCCTGGTTGCTCTGGTTGCACTTGCATCTACCGTGGGCCAGAGGGTCGATAAGGAAGAAAAGGCATTCTCGACCACGAAAGGAATGCTGAAAAACCTAAAAGACTTCAAGAATGACAAGTTTGTCAAGGCCTATACGATACAAGACGAGGTCGTGAAGCAAAAGAAAGATGAGGTTTGGGCTCAATCGTGGGAACTTCAGAAGGACATGATGACCTGGCCTGACCAAACGGAAATAGACTGGCCAGGGAAATACCCTTATTTTGGTTACCCGATTGACCTTTATGATCGCGACAAGTACCCGCACCAGTATGCCAGCCAGCTTTACGATGTCGTGGAAGTCGTGCAGCCTCTCCGGGAGAACGGCAAAGGCATCGTGCAACTCGCGGGAGGTTACAGCGGCCTGCTGCATCTGGACGTCGAATTCAAGCAGATCCCACCTTCACGTGAGGATATCTGGACAGCGCAGGAAGACCTCTGGGTGAAACGGGAACTGCTGCGGGTGGTCCGCGAGGCGAACGACGAGGTGGCGCGCTTCAAGGAAGTGAATATCCCCAACGGTTCCGCGACCAAGGAGGCCGAACGGGGCCTCTTCCACAAACGCTACCGGAATACGTTCTGGGAGCTCGACATCACTCTCGCTCAGAAAAACGACAGCTCCTACGTGTTGCGAGGCACGATCAAAAATATCAGCCGCCGGCGCCTGGCCCGCAATAGCGACTTTCACGTCTTGCTGGAGCCCGTGTCAAGCGAACTCATCGAAAACGTGGTCATCCCCGTGACGGACGAACCACTGGCGCCCGGCGCATCCGCCGCCTTCAAGGATGTGTCCATACGCGCTACCGCATCGGTGCAGGGCCTCTTCGGCGTCGAGCAGATACTGACGTGGCGCACCGCTCCCGTCAAACGAATCGAGCGGCTTGACTTGGATTATCCTTCAAGCCGGACGGGTGATCGCCAGTTGCGACCCCTTGACTGGGATAATAGACCGCCGGGCAGCAAGGTAGTCGACTCGGTAGCGCCCGTGAGCCCGCCGCCGAGCGGTCAGCCCGATCCTCTGGGTGGCCAGCCCGTGACTCCCACGGACCCCAATGCGGGAGCCAAGAGCAAAAACGGCCTGGATCTCTATCGCTACACGGATGTGGGCGAGTCGGTTCGCCACATGCCGGTCGCGATGGCGGTACTGATCGAGGAGGACCAGATCCCCGACTTTCTAGCCGCGTTTTCCAACTCCAGGCTGCGCATCCAGACGCTACAAGTTCAATGGCGGCACACCCGAGAAAAATTGGCCGGCCCAGCCGATGAGGGAACGAGCGCCGATCCCAATGCAAAGGGCGCTGAACCGAGAGCAACTCGCCCCGACCTGTCGTCGCTGCCGGCGGCGCCCAATATGGGAATGCCGATGGCGCCCAAAGCGGGAATGCCGGGGCGGGGAGCCGGGCAACGGGACAAGCGCCTCGGAGCCGCACGGGGAGATGCCAACCAGCTCAAGACCCCGGCGAACAGCAGTATGATGTCCCAGATCCCCTCCGGTCTGAACCCGAGCCCCTCCGCCTTGAACATGGAGGAGGAGGCCGATATGAACCTCGTTCAGCTGGCGGTCTATGGGATCGCGTCTCTTTACGAACGTTATCCTCCACCTGAGCAGGGTGCTCCGCCCAAGTAATCCGTCAGTCTCTGCCCCTGGACAATCGTGTGCGTGCACGGCCTTCTGGAGGCCTTTGCTGAAGAAGGAATGGATTATGAAGCTGAAGATCAATTTCAAAGACTTCGATTTCAAACAATTTATGCTTCGCTACGGCGAATGGGTCGGCCTGGGTGTGGCAGGCATCATCGCCTTGCCGGTTCTCTTTTCAGGATTGACCAAGGCCGTAGGCAGCGGCAGCCCCACGGCGAACGCCGGCGATATTTCCAAGCTGGCGAGCGGAGTCCAGACGTCGATAAATCAAGCCACGCCGCCCAAGGAAGCTGACCAGCCTCCGCCTGAGGCGTTCACGGAGCTGAAAAAGGCCCACATCTACTCTGGAGATTTTTCTACGGACATTCCCTGGTTCGTGCCCAGCACGATCGAGGACAGTAAACGGCGCATGCCCGAGGTGTTGTCGCCCGTCGAATTCAAGCTGGCTGTCGTTCGCGCAGACATTCCTGAAATCATGCTCGTGGAAGATGCCGAGGGGAACACCATAGCGGTCTACACGATCAAGAACAAAGAAATCCAGTTGCCGCCGCGACTGCGACGAAAGCGCCAAGTTTTGAGTACTCCTGGAGCCTTTGGAGGTGGAGGAGGGCTGGGAGGGAAGGCAGGCATGGGCGGGTCAGGAAGCATGGGAGGTGGAAGAATGGGAGAGGGGACTGGACCGGGTGCGCCAGGAGGCATGGCTGGCGCCGGTAAGGGAATGGGCCCAGGAGGGTTCGGAGGAAGAGGGCAACAGGGCGTCCCGTCGATCAACGAAATCGTGCGGATGGACATCGACAGGCTCGACCGCAATCTCGACGCTGTATATGCGGAGACCATTGAGCCGGTGCACATGGTTATCATCGCGGGGACTTTCCCCATCCGGGAGCAGCTGGAGAAATTCCGCAAGGCGCTTCACAAGCGCACGCTTCGTGACCTATACGACATGTTCGGTAGTGGTGAAGCCTACCTCCGTTTCGTCGGCGTGGAGGTCGAGCGGCAGGTATGGAAGAATGGCAAGGTTGTGGAGGAGTGGGCGCCGTTCACCGAGATCATGACCAAGGCCATGAAGGATCTGCGCAAGCGGGCTTCCGGGCTCGCGGATGAACCTGAGTCGCTGCAGACGTTCGACGGATTCTTGCACCACGGCCTGGTCATGACACGCCCCTTACTTTATCGCGGGAGTTACCCAGAAATTGAAATGCAGCTGGATGGGATCCGCAAGTCGCTGGAAGACCTCACGAAGGAGAAAGTCGATCCCGCCAAGAAGGAATTGTCAGGATTCGCCAGGAAACTGCAGGGCAAAGACATCGATCTCTGGGATCCATTCGGGGATCCAGCGCAATCAGCTGCGCCAATGAACAGAGGCGCGCCCTCACCCAACGGTGATACGCCTGCACCAGTCAACATGGGCGGCAAAGAGATGCCGACCCCCGGGCTCATGGCCAAGAAAGGGATGAATCTCAGTCGTCCCGGCGAGGTAAATCCGATGTCAAGTGATTCGCCCGTGGTCGTGACGGACATGGCCCTGATTCGACTCATCGACCCGACCGTCGAGCCCGGCAAAGGTTATCAGTACCGGGTCAAGGTCAAGATGGTCAATCCGAACTATTTACAGCATAACACCGTCAATAGCGCCGTTGCCAAGCAGAAGGAAATCATCGCCAGGGAGTGGACGGTGATCAAAGAGATCGCCGAGGTACCGCCGGATTCTTACTGGTACGCAATCGACGACCGGCACGATCAGGAAAGGACGACGGTTCAGGTGCACCGCTGGCTGGGAACTCTTTCGACCGACCCAAACACGAGGGCGACCCTGCCTGTGGCCAGTTGGAGCATTCTGGAGAAAACGGCGGCCTTTCGCGGGGAATACCTTGGCCGCACTGCCAATGTTAGGGTGCCGGTCTGGAGGACCGAGCAAGCCAAGTACATGCTGGCCAAGAATCCTAGGGAGATGCGTAACCCAGCCCCCTCGGTTCCCGTTGATTTCACGGTCCGGGACGCGCCAAACCTTGACCCGGAGCTCCTTATTCACTTCGAGGGCGGCAAAGACATGAAACTTCCGCTCAACAAGGCCCGGCCCGTCGTGGAAAACCTTCCCGTCCAGCTCCTCGTGCTCTCGTCCGACGGCAAGCTCATGGTTCGGAGTACCGAGCAGGACATGGCCGACGGCGAACGCGAAAAGCGCTTGAAGGACTGGAAAGAGTGGGTCAGCGAAGTGGCAAGAGGAGGCAACAAGACCACGGCCGATCAGCAGCTCTTCGACAAACGTGGCGGTGGCACGGGCGCCGGCGCCGGTGCCGGTGGCGGCAGCGCCAGGTAATCATCCGGCCAACGACAATTTCAAAAGGCCCATGGACGGTTGTCCGTGGGCGTTCATCTTGCGCCGCTCCGGCGCCTCCCAGTTTGCCGGGCCTGGTCCCATCTGCCATGCCTTCGCCAATTGGCTAAACCTCGGCGGCAAATGCTTGGGTTTGACTGAAGCCCAGCCTGCGCTAGAATTGAGCATAGAGGCCCTGCCAGGGAAGGTTGGGCATGCGGAGCGATCAAGAAGAGGTTTAGCACATGACCGCGCTCAGATCCGATCACGCGCTGCGGCGCTTGTTCACCGGGCTTGCGGAGCATACGTTTCTCGACACACTCGGCATCGGCGATCCACCCCTCATCGATTACATTTCCCTGCTCCTGTCGAGATTCATTCACATCGATGCTATCTACCGTCTCAGCGACACGCGCGGCAAGCGCCTCGAAGAGGTGGCGGACATGCTTTTGGAGGCGCAAGCGCTGCCTCCGGAGGGCCGCACGCGCCGCGAAGTCTACCGCCACATCGGCGACTTCACGCTGTTCTGGACAGGGCTCTACCCGGAAATGCTGCACCGGCTGCGCTCGGCATTGAGCAAGGACCGTTTCATCGACTACTGCGAACAGGGAAAACGGTCGTACTACATCGCCAGCACGTTCGAGCAAGAGCCTTACAAAGAGGAAGCTCCGGTGCTACGCCGGCTCAGCGACGAGTTCGAGTTGTTTGCCTACGGCTTGAACCAGGTGCGCCGCGAGTGGGAACGTACCGACCCCAGCGAAGCAGGGCGGACGGGACGACAGCTACTGGGCTGAGAGGACAGCATCCCAAATCTGCCAGTTACCATTCACGGTTTTGCTCGATAAACATTGTCGCCGGTCCCGAAATAAACATCGGCGAACCAGTGAGAATAGCGCTCCGCCTCCGCAAGATACAGATGGAAGTACCCCGGCCCGGCCATTCCGTGAACGAGCGCGAATTCGCCTTCCCGCTTGTCCACCGGTGTGGATTGCAGGTCGAGAGATGCCGTCCGGCCCCAGGGCCCGCCCGCGGATGCATAGAAGTAGAGCATGCCGCGTTCGCCCGGCGGCAGTACGTATCTGCCTCGCACCAGGTATTGGCCGCCGACCTCAATGCGCGGGCGCGTGCCCCAGACTTCGCGGATCTCAATACGACCTCCCTCCTGGCTTTGCGTACGGCCGATTTCGATCGGGACCCGGTATTTGAAACGCTTGGCCAGAAACGTGGTGTCACACGAGTCGGGCTCCTTGCCTCTAGCCTGAGCCTCCTGCTCCAGCCTGACGATATCCTTCTGCATCTGCTGAAGCTGCCGCTTCAACTCCACCACCCGCTCGTGCAGGTCGTCCGGGTTTGCCCGGCCCTGTTCTTGCATATCCGGCGTTCCTGCTGCGGGTTCGGTTGCCAGGATTTTGGAAATCATGCCACCAGCGCCCACCGCAGTGATCCCGAGGACGAGCACCACCGCGAGCGCGCTTTTAGCTTTGGTAAGTATCATGGATCTCAGAACTCCTTCGGTTAAGGCGATGACTTTGGCTGAGACAAGAGCTTTGGCCGCCCCTCCCTCGGCCGCTGACAGACAGGCGGCCGTAACCGTCGAAACCACTCGCTCGGCAGGTACCCAGGCCGAGGCCGCGCGCACGGCCAACGCAGCCCCCACCAAAGCGCCCGCGAAACCACGGCGAGCCAGCCGCTTTGCCAGGATATTCCTTCCCCGCGCCCGGCGGCTCGCCACAGTCCCTTCCGCCCAGCCGAGCTGGCGAGCCGCTGCCTCACGGGTCTTCCCCTCCAGATCGCAAAGCACGATCACAACTCGATACTTCTGGGGCAGTCGTGTCAACTCCTGGTCCAGCACGGGCCACAGCTCGGCCCACGGGTTCTCAGGCACGACGGTTCGGGGAAGGACTGCCGCCTCCCTGGCCCGGCGTTTGGCGGCCGCGCTTCTGGCCTCCAGTGCCGTGCGGTAAGCCACACCGTGAAGCCAGTTGGCAATGGTGCCCGGTGACCGAAGAGAGGCTGCCCTGCGCACGAGCACCAGAAACGTGGCCTGGAACGCATCCTCGGCATCGTGCTCATTGCGCAATATCCGGCGGCAGACGCTTAGCACCATGGGCCCGTGCCTGCGCACCAAGGCCTCGAAGGCGGCCTCATCCCGCTCCTGGACATAGAGTTTCCACAAGTCGGCCTCCGTCAGGCGCGCAGTATCTTGACGTGCCATGACGCCACGCAGCTGCCGGACGACCTTACTCAATTGGGATGCCGCCATTCCAACCGCTCCAGCTCTAAAAGATTGCGTCCATTTTATACTGGGTGGAGAAGAGAGAATTGTTCCGCTTTTTTTGTGGATCAAATGCACCCTCTAGTTTAGCCCAGCGGGTGACCGGGCGACGCCTGGGGTGTGGCTTGGCTGACAAGTGAGTGACCGGGTACAGAAATGTCGACAGGCCCGGTGTCAGGCTGCGAGGGGGAGTGATTACAGTGTGCGCAGTGTCTCTCCGGCAAGCCCATCCAGCGCTTCCCGTTCAATGCTTTGCCAATCCTTGCGTGTCATCTTGGTCGGCGGACCTTGCAGGCCTTCCGCAAGCTTGGCTTCGAGTTCCCGCTTGGCGCTCCGGCGTTCCGCCTCGCGGATCAGGTCACGCACATACTCGCTCGCGGAGGCATATCCTTCACGGGTCATCTGCTCTTCGATGAAGGCACGCATCTCATCAGGCAAGGAAATGTTCATAGTGCGGGGAGCATTATGCGCGGCTGTCGCCAGCTGCAAAACGGGACCCGCGGCCGTGCGTATAATCCTAAGATATTGCCTGAAAAAGGAGCTTGCGAGTGCGCAGGAAACTAAAAACGTCCGGCATCATGATTGCCGATGATTTCCCGGTAGACCTCTACCACACGATTCATTTTCGTGTGTGCCTGAAACGTGGTAATCACTCAACAGCGACGCATGAGTACAGCGGCTCCTGGAATTCGGTAGCCTACCGATTCCGAGCATGCGCGGAGCACGGCAACGCTTTCATCAAGTCCGTTAGGCGTGCTGGGGAGTCTCCACGATTCGCTCAACGCTTTGTTCAGGAACGTGAGTTGTTTAACTTCTTCGTAAACGGGATATCCTCGATCGAGACGTTCTATTACAGTATGTTCGCCATTGCGTCAATGATGAGCCCGCCCGCATTTCCACTCACCTCGCACCGAGACAAGAAAAAGTAGACCTAAAAAAGTGCGCAACTCAACTCTCTCTCAGTAGAGGAGTAGGCCCGCTTTGCGGCGCAATTCAAGCGACAATCGCTTCCCCAGAGTTCAAGAAATGGGAGGCTCTCCGCAACATCTTGTCGCACAGGCGAACCCCAGGGCGAACGCATCAAACTTTCTCTAGGTTTCGTGCCCCAGCCAAGGTTTCCTCGAGAAAACCCGTGTCCAAGGCAGCCGCCTTGCGTTTCCGTGCGATGCTCGTTTTGGCCGGATTC